>Ga0209566_100304_pt1 | contig 44584 bp, 37 predicted proteins | sample Araplavi_mTSA_r2_2_FD_184287 | JGI IMG/M metagenome (GOLD analysis project Ga0209566, IMG submission 184287) | Arabidopsis root microbial communities from North Carolina, USA - plate scrape CL_Cvi_mTSA_r2 (SPAdes) (version 2) | ecosystem: Host-associated > Plants > Roots > Endosphere | place...
ATCGAAGTAACGGTTCCAAGCAGTACGATGATCAGGTTGGCGGCACTGGTCTTCATGATCGCGTTCAGCGCGCCTCCGCCGCTCCACAGGCGGCTTAAGCTCTTCATTCGTACGTGCCCAGCACGCCGCTGATCTGCCCGTTGCTGTAGGCGATCCGGCTGACGTTGCGGAATACCCGCCGTCTGTCGTACAGCACCGGGAGCGACAACAGCACGATGACAGGCACCTTCAAGACCGACTTGGCGAACAGCGGCATCTTGCTCTTCGAGCTGACCGCGCTGCTGACGCCCTGCCAATAGATGCGGCGCAGCAGCCACTTCCGGCTGATCCGGCTGCGCGGAATTTTGTGCAGCACGGAGGCGTGCGGTGTGTAGTAGACCGAGTACTTGGCGCGGATGCGCTCGATCAGCTCCGTCTCCTCGCTCGAGAGCAGGTTGCTGCCCACCCGGCCGAGATCCTCCCGGAACAAGGCCCCCATGTCCAGCGCCGAACGCCGGAACGATACGTTCGCGCCGAACGGTATGGCCGGCCGCTTCATTTCCACGATCTCCTCCGAATAATCGAGGATCGTATAGAGCGTCCGGTTTTCCGGAGACAGCCACTGGGGCGCCTCTCCTTCCCAGGCCGGCTCGATCTTGCCGCCGACGCAGCCGATGTTCGGATCGCCGTCGAACAGTCTGACAATGCCGCCGATCCAGTCCTCGGACGCGACCGCGTCGTCGTCCAGGAACAGCACGTACTCGCCCTTCGACTCGCGGATCGCCCGGTTGCGGGCGACGGACAGGCCGAGCCGCTCCTCGAAAATATAGATCACCGGAAAGCTCACCATCCGTTGGAAATCGAGGACGGTCTGAGCCGTCAGGTCGGTGGAGCCATTGTCGACCACGATCACCTCGAATGGTTCGCTGAACCGCTGCCGCCACAGGCTCATCAGCGCCTCGCGCAGATCGTCGGCCCGGTTGTGCGTGCATATCGCTACCGTTGCTCTCATGCGTTCACCTCTTGCGGTACTTGGCCGGCGTAGACGGCGAGCATCCGGCGGGAGATCCGGTCCCAATCAAGTTCCCGGAGCTTCTGACCGATACGCTCTTCCGTCTTCTTCCGGTCCATGTTCATAACGTCGCCCAGCGCGCCGCGCAGCCCGTCCGGATCGTCCGGATCGTACAGCACGCCGCAGCCTTCGGACACGTATTCGCCGAGCGAGCCGAGCTTCGGCGCGACGACGGGCTTGCGGAAGGTCAGGGCCAGGATGGCGCTGCCGCTCGTCGTGATCTGCCTGTAAGGCAGTACGACCGCGTCGGCCGCCATCACATAATCCGCCAGCTCGCTGTCGTCCACGAAACTCGGGTGCAGTCGGATCGCGCCCGCTCCGGCGTCCGCGTCCCGCCCTGTTTCCCCGATAAAGTCGAGGCTGTACCCGCTGTCCGCCTGACCGGCGATCAGCAGAGCGCCTTCTTCGGTCCCGAGCGACCGGTAGGCCTCCACGAGCTGCTCCACGCCTTTGTAAGGATTGATGCGGCCGACGAACAGATAGAGGAACCGATCTTTCGGGATTCCGAATCTGGCGCGGATATCGATTCCCCGGCTCGGGTAAGCATTCTCGTAGTGCCCGTGAGGCGTCACGACGACCTTGTCCTCGGATACGCCGAATACCGCCGCGGCTTCCCGCTTGACCGATTCGCTCAGCGCGAACGCCGCGTCGCACAGTCCGAGCAGCCGCTTGCGCACGAGCAGGTCCCAACGCGACCGGCCCGTATGGGGCCAGATGTTGTGGATCGTCCAGAACAGCCGCACGCCCATGACCTTGTAATAGACAAGCAGCAGCATGAAAAACAGCGACTTCGCGACGGTCAACGGAAACGTGGACGCCTGGTACGTATAGCTCGGCCAATGAATATGGACGATGTCGCCCCGGCGCGGCTTGAACTGGGAGCCGCGGGCGTAATGCTCGACGCGAAGTCCTCTTCGTTCGAGCGACCTCGCGAGCAGCTCGGTGTATTTGTTGTGCGGATTGGCCCTCGGCCACATGTACACGGTCGTTTCTCGCATCAGTGCACCTGCCCGACCGCGGCCTTCAATGCCGCGTATTCGCTGCGCGGCAGCGTCTGCCCGTACAGGTCCAGATGGCGCTCAAGAAGCGCCGCCTGCGTGAACCCGCGGCAGTGCTTGAGGCAAGCCGCCTGGATCTTGCGCTTCTCGCAGCCGGGCAGCGAGTGGTACGAGAGCAGCTTGGCCCGGATCGCGGCCGCGCTTCCCGGAGGGAACAAGAATTCCTCGGGGTCGTACACCGCGTCCGGAATGCCGCCGACGTCCGTGGCGTATACGGGGGTGCCGACCTGGTACGATTCGATGATGACCCGGCCGAACGGCTCCTCCCAGATCGAAGGGACGAAGTTCACGTCCGCCTCCGCCATCATGCGGCGCGCCTCCGCGGGCTTCACCTTGCCGGGAAAATAGAAGCGCGTGTCGTGCCGGCAGCTCTCCTCGAGCTTCGCCCGCTGGCTGCCCTCGCCGCACACGACGATCCGCTCGACGACGTCGGGCGGCAGCGACATCGCGGCTTCGATCAGCTCGCGGACGCCCTTCTCGGGCTCGATCCGCCCGAAGTAGCCGATGCGCAGCGGCCGCCGGTCGAAGTCCTTTTCGCTTGCGGCGATCCCGCCCTCGACCGCGTTCGGGATGACCCGCGCCGCAGCGTTGGGGAACAAGCCCGCGCCCGTATGTCGCTTCAGGATGTGCGACGAGATGCCGACGACCGCCGCCACATGTTTGCTGAAACCGGCTGCAGTCTGCGCGTACAGCTTCGACAGCACCGGATTCTTGATTGGCGAGCTGACCGGCGACAGCAGCGAATAATCCCGCAGCGTGTGAACGATCGGCACGCCGAGCCCTGCCGCCGCGGTCCAGATGCCTGCGCCGAAGCCGGACAGGTTCTGGGTGTGAACGAGATCCGGGCGGATGTCCGCGAGCAGATCCCCGACGGTCCCGATCATCCGCGGATTGTATAGGTCGGTCAGCCTGCGGGCCGTGCGCATCAGCACGCCCTTGCGCTTCGAGTCGCCGATCCAGTACAGGCTGCCGTGCGGCAGGCGGTGGACGGTGACGCCGTTCAGTTGCTCCTCGATGACGCCGTCCGACCGCCGGTGGCCGCCGATCGTCAGCACGTGCACGTCGGCCGTGCTTGCGAGCGTCTCCGCGAGGATCTGCGTCGAGATCTCGGCACCGCCGATCATGTGCGGCGCGTATAAACTGTTGACAATTACGATTTTCATGCGGTACGTCTCAACTCCCTGCCGTTCTGCGTATCCCATTCTGCCGTCCGGACAGCCGGCTGTCCTTCAAAGAATCCGCCCCGGATGAAGCCGATCAGCAGCCAGAAGTTCACGAAGGAATAGGAATCGAAATTCATGACAAGCGAAACGCATAATGCGAACGCGAATAAAGCGTACGGGTGACGGCGCGCGCTGCGCAGCGCAGCCGCCATGAACCCGATGAACAAGGTCGCTCCGATCAGGCCTTCCTCGGCGAACAGCTTGGACCACAGGTTGCGCGAGGTGGCCATCTCCGGATGGTCGTTGACCAGGTTGGCGACTTCGGTGAATTTCATCCCGTAGTCGAAATGCCCGAGCAGCAGGTCCGCGAACTCGCGGTAATAAAACCCGCCGCCGACCCCGAAGATCGGATGCTGCCAAAACTCCAAAAAGCCGATCGCCGGAAAGATAACCCGGATGAAAAACGAGTTGTCCGCCCGCAGCATATGGCTGAAATTGAAGTTGAAGCGGTCGGTGAAGTAGCCGCTGACCTTCAGCGTCTCGAGCAAAAAGGGCACGCCGACGACGATGACGAGGCCGATCGCGCCGAGCGCGAGCAGCATGCGCCCGCGGTACTTGTTGGCGACCAGCACGTAGACGAGCAGCGCCGTCAGCAGCACGCTGTAGGCGTAGGCCGAAAACGAGAGCACGAGCAGCACGGCCGACCCGATCAGCGGCACGAGCGTCGCCTTGCGGTAGCCTTCCTTGTACAGATAGAGCAGCAGGAGCCCGCCGCTCAGCAAGTGGATGCCGGCCCACGACGGTTCCCCGGACAGCATCTGGATGCGGCCCTTGTATACCTTTTCAGAGAACAATCCGGTGATGATCCCTGAAAATCCGCTGCGGACGAAGTAGGCGTCCAGCAGCTGAAGCAGGCCCGCGGCGAGCGGCGGCACGAAGCCGATCAACAGGCAGACGGCGATCCGCCGCCGCAGTACGGCATCGCCCCTCGCCTGCCCGGCGATGTAGATTGACACCCGGTACATCGACAGCCCGAAAAGCAGCGTCACGGCATGCTTGACGCTCGCTCCCGTGTCTCCGCCCGCCGAAGCGAGCAGCGAATGCCCGATGCTATAAGCGGCGAAGAGCAGCAGCGGCGTATCGCCCGGCCGGAACTTGAAGTCGGTGAAAAAAAGCAGCAGCGAAGCGGCGAACATCGGAAACATCGCCAACGGGCGATAGACCGAAAAGGCGAAGTAAGGCATGCTGTCATAGGTGATGACCGCCAGCGAGAACAAAAACAGCGCGACAACCGTCGCGCGCACGAGATCGATCGGCTCTTCGCGGCTGGGCGCTAAGATAAGATCAGCTCCATGTTTTTGCGGGTAGCCGAGCCGCTGAACCTCCGGCTCACATAGCGTACCGAATTGCCCGATATGCTGTCGTTGATCTCGCTGTCGCCCATCAGCAGCAGCACGCTGCGCACCATCTCTTCTTCCGACTCGCATACGAACAAGTCTTCGCCGTTGCTCGCGTCAAGACCCTCGCTTCCGATCCGATTCGTCACGACCGGCACGCCCCAGGACATCGCTTCAAGGATCTTCGTCTTGATTCCGGTGCCGAACAATAGCGGCGCGATCATGAGCGCCGAGTCGCCGACGATCCGTCTGACGTCGTCCACTTCGCCCGTGACGATGACGCCGGGGTATGCGCTTTGCAGGCGCCGCACTTCGGCGGTCGGATTTTTGCCGACGACGTAGAAGACGGCGGACGGATTGCCCTGCTTGATGCGGGGCCAGATCTTCTCGCAGAAGTAGACGACCGCCGAGCTGTTGTGGGGGATGTCCATTTTCCCGACGAACACGACCTTGTTCTTGTCGTAGCGGCGCGAGCCGCGGGCCTGCATCCGCTCGTCCGGCTCGACCTTCATCGGAACGCCGTGGCAGGACTCGTGACGCGTCGTTTGCCGGAAGTTATGGGCTTCTTCGGGGGAGGTGAAAATGAGATGGTCGAAGCGGGAAGCCACTTGCTTTTCATAACGGCCCAGCATCTTGCTCTCGAAGGCGATGAGCCACTTCTGAACGAACTTGAGGTCCGCGAACTTCTTCAGGCCGCTCGGCAGCTTGTCCGAGAAACCGCCGAGTACGGACGGGATATACTGGAACCAGTCTAGCTGACGGCGGTAGCGCAGCGACAGCAGATCGTCGTAGCTCAGCACCTTTCGGCCCTTGCCTTCCGACAAATACTCCGCCACCCGCACCATGTCGTACAGCACGAAGTCCGGCTCCTCCTCCCGGACGAACGCCTGAATCTGCTTATGTGTCTTGCGGCTGTAATAAACCGATACTTGCAGCGGCCATTTGCGCCGGATCAGCGAGTGGACGACGATGTTGTACAGCTTTTCAAGCTTGCCCGGCGCCTTCAGCTCGACGAGCCTGCCGATCTCCGGCGGGCGCTGCGCCAAGTATTTGGGATCGTCCACGAACGAGAGATTGACGATCTCGCTGCCGGGGTATATGTCTTTCATGTGTCGAACGTATTGCAGCAGCATGTTTTTGCGGCCATCCGTACCAGGGAAAGGCAGCCGATTCGTAATAAACAAAATTTTGTTCATTTGTCGCCACCCTTAAAAAGCGTCTTTGGCCCCAAGCAGCAGCTTGAAGGTCCGGAAAATGATCTTCAGATCCCCCCGAATGCTCCGTTTGCGAATGTATTCCAGGTCCAGCTCGACCATCTGCTCGAAGCTGAGCTTGCTGCGCCCGGTTACTTGCCACAGGCCGGTGCAGCCGCCGCTCACGGAGAGCCGAAGCTTGTCGTAATCCGAGTACTCCTCCACCTCCCTGGGCAGCGGCGGCCGGGGGCCGACCAGCGACATCTCGCCTTTCAGCACGTTCACGAGCTGCGGAAGCTCGTCGATGCTAGTCTTGCGGATGAACCGCCCGATCCGGGTGATGCGCGGGTCGTCCTTGAGCTTGAACATCGCGCCCTTGATCTCGTTTTTCGCCAGCAGCTCTGCGAGCTTCTGTTCGGCGTCCGGCACCATCGAGCGGAACTTGTACATCTTGAACTTGCGTCCGTTCTTGCCGATGCGCGTCTGCTGGAAAAAAACGGGCGCCTTCGGGCTCTCCATCTTGATGAGCGCGGCTGTCACCGCGAACACCGGGCTGAAGAGCGCCAGCGCGCACAGGGCCCCCGCGACGTCCATGCCGCGTTTCACTGACGTATAAACTGCCAGCTTCCCATTGTTCTGCGCCGCTATCCGTTTGCGTTCGAAGTCCGTCAGGCGGGCGACCAGTTCCATGTCATACCGCAGAGCCATGACTTCCCCCCACTTTCTCGCGTGCGATCAGCGACTCGAGCCCGTCCATCAGCCGATACCGGAGCTCTTCGTCCCGCAGCGCGAAGTCAATCGTCGTCATAATAAAGCCCAGCTTCTCGCCGACGTCGTAGCGCATGCCTTCGAAGTCGTAGGCTTGAACGCCCTGCGACTCGTTCAACCGCTGAATCGCGTCGGTCAGCTGAATCTCTCCGCCTGCGCCGACCTCATGCTTGCCGAGGTAGTCGAAAATCTCCGGCGTCAGCACGTAGCGGCCCATGATGGCCAGATTCGACGGCGCCTGTCCCAGCGGCGGCTTCTCCACGAAGCGGCGGACCTGGTAGAGTCGCCCTTGCCGTTCGATCGGGTCGAGAATGCCGTAGCGGTTCGTCTGATCCGTCCCGACAGCCTGAACGCCGATGACCGATTGGCCGGTCTGCTCGTACTGCTCGATCAATTGCTTCGTGCAAGGCGTATCCGACTGCACGATGTCGTCGCCCAGCAGCACGGCGAACGGTTCGTTGCCGATGAAGTTGCGGGCGCACCAGACGGCATGTCCGAGGCCCTTCGCTTCCTTCTGCCGGATGTAGTGAATCTCGACGTTCGACGATTTGCGAACTTTGCTCAAAATGTCGAGCTTTCCCTTTTCCGCCAGCGTATGCTCGAGCTCGAAGGCGATGTCGAAGTGATCCTCGATCGCCCGTTTTCCTTTGCCGGTCACGACGATAATATCCTCGATTCCGGATTCGATCGCTTCTTCCACGATGTACTGTATGGTCGGCTTGTCGACGATCGGCAGCATTTCCTTAGGCATCGCCTTGGTGGCCGGTAGGAACCGGGTACCGAGACCCGCCGCGGGAATAATCGCTTTTCTCACTTTTTTCATACGCTCTCACCCCATCCGTTTTTCTCTTTATGTTGGCTAACTTGATGCTGGCTGATCTGTCTTGCCGGTCTTGCGCGTTGGAACTGCGAGGTGTGCTCGCGACGTTCTGCGCCGATAAGTGCTAGAGTGCAACTATTTGATTCCGAATCGAACCAAAATCGCAATTAGTTGCTAAACTGCATCTAATTCTCCCGATGACGCTCGTTTTACCGACTTGACCGAAAAAATAGTTGTACTTTAGCATCTAATTGCCTCAATTGGGCCTCTTGCTTGGCAAATAGTTGCACTTTGGCACCTACTTGCTCACACATGATTGGATGCTTGGCATTCAAAACGATGCCTTGGCACCTAATCTCTCACACATCGCTTTAATACTGTGAGAATCGATGCCTTTGGCACCTTAGTGGACCCGACACGGCTTCTTGCTTGGCCTACAGCTGCATATTCAGGAGCCCGAGCCAGGCAGAAGCCGTTCTGTCCAGTCCAAATAAACAATAGCGGGCATCGAACCCATCCTCACGCCACACCCTTGACGATGAACGTCTAAGGTCCGCTGACCCACAGCATGGCCGAGTGCCTCCAGTGATAAAGGAGCAGGAGACATTTCCTTCAGTCGCTTCTAGAGCTTCGTCGTTGCGTTGCGCAGCGCGCCTAGCGGCCTCTGCGGTTGAACACCGCGCCGACGATCTTCACCCGCCCGGCGGTCAGCGTCTCCTTCGCCTTCATCACGGCGTCCAGCTTCGTCTTGCCTTTGCGGATGACCAGCACGGCGCCGTCGCACTTGTCGGCGACGATCGCAGCGTCGGACGCGGCCGCCATCGACGTCGTATCGACGATGACGATGTCGAAGCGCGCCTTCGCGAGATCAAGCAGCTCGGTCATCGCTTCGGATTCGAGCAGCTCCGAAGGATTCGGCGGCACCGGGCCGGCGCACACCACTTGAAGATTGGCATACGCCGTACGGTGCGCCACCGAATCGAGTCCTCCGCGGCCGGCGAGCACCGTGCTGAGCCCCTTCTCGTTCGGAAGCTCGAAGATCCGATGCTGCGCGGGCGACTGCAGATCCGTGTCCAGCAGCAGCACGCGCCGCCCCGCTTTGGCATAAGCGACCGCGATATTCGAGGACGTCGTGCTCTTTCCCTCGCCGGGCTCGGCGGAGGCGAAAGCGATCGTCTTCATGCCCGCATCCCGGCACGTCCACTCGATGCCCGTCCGCAACCGACGGTACGTATCGGCGACCTCCGACTTCGGATTGTGCGCCGCGATCAAGCCCCTTTTACGCATCCATCGTGACATTCGGATTCCCCCTCGCTCCCATCGTCGTGCGCTCCGAATCGTCCGGCTCCCTCAGATCGCGATTGCGAATACGGGGGACGTCCGCCAAAAGCGCAAGTCCCAGCTTGGCGCGCACCTCTTGCTCGGTCTTCACCGAATTGTCCATGTGATCGAGCAGGAAGGAGAGCGCGACGCCGGCCATGATCGACAGGATGAAGACGATCAGGACGTTTTTGGCGGGATTGGGCGACACTGGCGCATGACGCGCTTCCGGGTCGGCCCAGTTCAACACGGAGACATTGTCGAGATTCATCAGCGTGCGGATCTCCGATTGGAACACCTTCGACACGGCGTTCGCCATCTTGGCGGCCCGGGCGTAAGAGCTGTCCGTCGCGATGACGGTCATGATCTGCGTCTCGCTCACCGACGTAATGCCGACCTTGGCGGCGAGCTCGCCCGCCGACGTATGAAGATCCGGATACGAAGCCGCGACCTTGTCCAGAATGCGGGGCGTCATGATCAGCTGCTTGAACGTTTTGATCAGCAAGATGCTGGAGTTGATCGCGCCGGAGTCAGGCACCGAGGTCGTACTGCCGGGGGGCTCGCTCTGATACACCATCAGCTTGGCGGCTGCTTGATAGGTCGGTCTCACCTGGTGGCTCGTATAATAGCCGACCGCCGTACAGCAGAAGATCGTGATCAAGGCGATCAGCCAGAGCCTTTTCCGGACGACGCTCCAATATCGTTGAATTTCCAAAACGCCTACCTCCGATGCTAAGAAACTTTTAATATTTATCAGAATTTTCAGACTTTATAAGCTGAATTCCGGACCTCCACGCCGCCTCGCAGGGCAGCAACGTTAGTGTTGGGTTTAATATTCGGGGCCGAGCGTCTAGTTCGATGCGTTTCATCCTGTGTGGATCGTGTTAGGTAAAGTATGCCGGGCGCCTAGAACTCGTCCGATGCGATACGTCCTGTGTGGATAGTGTTAGGTACAACATGCCGGACCGAGCCGCTCGTTCGACGCGTTTCGTCCTGTTTTTATTGTAAATCTCCCGCGTCTTTCAAAACTATTACGCGGCAGGATGATTTTGCTTCTTCTTTCGAAGCCATCACCCTGCCGCATAGGGAGGTATGTTTATTATACTTTAGTACCATCCGCGGTCACGAGATTATCCTCCGCGCGAATATCCGGCGGCGAGAAATCCCCGATGCCCTGCGATTGCGCGAATAATGCGGCCTGCGTGCGGTCGCTGAGATTCAATTTTTGAAAAATGCGGCTGACGTGCTTTTTGACCGTGAACTCGCTGATGACCAGCTTTTTGGCCACCGCGCCGTTGGACAGCCCTTCGCCCAGCGCGCTGAGCACCTCTTTTTCCTTCGGCGTCAGCTTCTCGATGGGGTCGTGCGCTTCCTTGCGGAGCAGCGTGCCGAGCAGGCTTTGGTCGAAGTATTTGCGGCCCCGGCCGATCATCTTGACGGCGAGCAGCAACTCGTCGGGCGCCGCCTCCTTGAGCACGTAGCCGTCGGCTCCGACCTCCTTCGCCCGGCGGATGTCGGCTTCGGAGGCCGAAGAGGTCAACATCATGAACCGGCAATGAAGATGGCGGAGCGACTTGACGAGGTCGTAGCCGGACTCTGCGCCCAGCCGGATATCCAAAATGACGAGGTCCGGCTTCACGACCTCGATGACGGATAGCGCGCCGAGCACCGTCTCGGCTTCGCCTGCGATTTCGAACCCTTCCTCTTCGGACAGAACGGCTTTTAAACCTTTGCGAACGAGAGGATGATCATCCACGATTACGATTTTCATGATATCACCTGCTTTGTTTATTTGTTCCCTTGTTCCTCGTGCGCGTCCGCCAGCGGCAGACGTACGACGATTCGCGTCCCGCTGCCGCGGGAGCTGTCGATCTGCAGATTGCCTCCGAGCATCGTCGCGAGCGCACGCATGTTGCTCAGCCCGAACCCGAAGACGTCGCTTGTTCTCGACAGTGCGCCCGGGTCGAAGCCGCAGCCGTTGTCCGAGATGCGGAGCGTCGCCGAACAACGCCTCAGGGTGAGCTTGACGTCGATCATGCTGCTCGCGCCGTGCCGGATCGCGTTGCCGATCGCCTCGGCGATGATGCGGTACAGCGCCTTCTGATGATGGACGGTCAGGCGGCGCTCGGAGGACGGCGGCCTGAACCTGATTCGGACGCCGTTCAGCTTCGCTTGACTGGCCAGCAGCGATTCTACGCTGCCGAGCCAGGAGACCCCGCCTTGTTCGGATGAGCTCAGGTCATAGATCGTCTTGCGCAGCTCGCTCGAAGCCGAGGTCGCCGCTTCTTGAATGTCGCGCAGCAGCGCCCGCTGCTGCGCGTTCGTCATCTCGTCCCAATCCTTCTCTGCGGAGTGGACGGCGCACGCGATGCCGAACAGATGCGGGCAAATGCGATCATGGAGTTCTTCTGCGATCCGGTTGCGTTCCTCGAATAAGACGTACGGTTCCACCTTGCTCTGCATAGCCAATCCAATCATCACCTTTCCCCTTTGTATAATGAGAAAATTCCAATCTTTTCGTCAGGTTCCCTCGTTTCTCCGCTTTAGCGATCAATTTCAACATACCTTGCGGAAATTGACATGGACATACTACGCGAGTACCGATTATTTCGTGGGTAGTTGGATAAGGTTGGTTGCGACCTCGGTCATAAAGGGGCGTTTTTCGACACATTTCCACGATCCAAAAATACCCAGCGAGTCTTGCCCGGCGTATGCCATTGTACGGATGCCAGGGACATTTTGGAATTTAGGCGATTTTCATCGATTTTTGCAACAGAAAAATGCAAGTAGTTCTATAGACCTATGTAATTGGAGCGCTCGATTCTCTACCGATCAATTTTATTTTTTCTATTTAAGTAAAATATTGTATCTAAAGCGCTTCAATTTGTTGATGGTGTCCGCTTTGAAGTTGCTCAATAACCACCGTAAAACCTTACACGAATGAGAATCATGAGAATAAGTAAGCGTATTCATTGCACAGTGCGCCCACGCGAAAAACGCCTCTTTCCAGTCGCGGAAAAGGCGATTTTTCGACTTGCGGCAATCGCTTTCGCTACAAGAGAACCGTCGCCTCATCCTGTTTCTTCTATTAAAAGAGAGCGCTTATTCGTCCTCCCAGGCGAGACTCCAGCGATTGCGATACCGTTCCAGCCGCGGGTCGATCGGAGAAGGCATTGCCGACAGAATGAGCCGGATGCGGGAGATCCACGTCTCGAAGGACGCGTAAGAAGCGAACCGAGTCGCCGTCTCCGGCGTCATGTACACGTGGTGAGGGCCCGGCAGCGTCTCCGTCAGATGGCGCAGGGCGGCTTCCATCGGCGTATACTTCTTCCTTTTCCCCTCCCACCGGTCGAGCTCGAGCTCGATCGCTCCGTCTTCACGCTCCCCGATCCAGGCCAACAGCCTTTTTTCCCGCTTGTAAAAGGGGCTGACAGGAGCGCTCGACATCCGCCTCGCCGTCTCCTCGTGAACCGGATACAGCACGAACCTCGCGAACGCTCTTGCTTTTGCCGTCTCGGCGGCCACCGCGAGGGCTTCGTCCGTCGTCTCCTCGAACGTATCGTAATAAATAAGGGTGCCTTTATTCCGCTCTACCGGAGGCTCGTAACCATAAGGCACCTGCTGTGCTTCGTGCGGCAAGCTCGCTTCCCCCTTCGCAAGTTCGACTGTCGTCACTATTGTATACCACCGATGCCGGCCGATCATGCGGGCGCATGTCGCATAGACTTCCCCGCCGGAATTTCCTATAATGATAAAAATTCAAGCACAGAGGGATCGGGTGACACAGATGCATACATACGCGCGCGTTTTCCAAGGGACTGCGTTCACGAGCGAATCCCCCAAGTCCGTCGAGATTCTGGAAAATTACCTGTTCTGCATAAACGCAGAAGGCGTCATCGCAAGGACGATCGCGCCTGCGGAAGCCGATTACGAAGCGGTGCGAGCCGCCTACGAGGGCACCGACCGCTACCGGCGGTTGGCGCAGGGACAATATTTGCTGCCGGGCTTCGTGGATCTGCACGTTCACGCGCCGCAATGGGCGCAATCAGGCACGGCGCTGGATATTCCGCTGTACGAATGGCTGAACACGTACACCTTCCCGCTGGAATCGAGGTTTGCCGATTTGAGCTTCGCGTCGGACGTTTACGAGGACCTGGTCGACGCGCTGCTGGCGAACGGTACGACGACAGCCTTGTATTTTGCGACGATACATAAGGAGTCGAGCCTGCTGCTGGCAGAGATCTGCGCGAAAAAAGGGCAGCGCGGACTGGTCGGCAAAGTCGTCATGGACGATCCGGCGCAAAATCCCGACGACTACCGCGATGCCGATACCGCCGCGGCCCTGGCCGACACGGAGGCGTTCATCGTCGCCGTCAAGGAGCTGTCGAAGATTGTCAAGCAAGGCGTCTACCCCGTCGTGACGCCAAGGTTCATCCCCAGCTGTACGGACGAGGCCTTAAAAGGACTGGGCGAGCTCGCCGCTAAGCACGATACGCATATCCAGTCCCACTGCAGCGAGAGCGACTGGGCGCACGGGTACGTGCAGGACCGTCTTGGCAAACGCGATGCCTTCGCGCTCCGCGACTTCGGGCTGCTCGGCGACAAGTCCGTCATGGCGCACTGCAACTTCCTAAGCGAGGAAGATGCCGATCTGTTCGCGAACACGGGCACGGCGATCGGCCACTGTCCGATCTCCAACGCCTACTTCGCCAATAGCGTCATCCCGATCGCCCGCTGGATGGACAAAGGAGTGGATATCGGCCTCGGCTCCGATCTGTCGGGCGGCTTCTCCCCCAGCCTGTTCGACAATGCGCGGCAGGCGGTCATCTCGTCCCGGATGCTGGAGGACGGCGTGAACCCCGCCCTCCCCGCCGAAGCGCGCGGCGTACCGGATTCCCGCATCACGATCGACGAAGCCTTCTATCTCGCGACGGCCGGAGGCGGCGAAGCGCTCAGCCTGCCGATCGGCCGGCTGGCCGAAGGGTACGCCTGGGACGCGCAGATCGTCGACATCGCGCTGGCCGGCGCCAGGCTGCCCGTGTTCGGCGATGAAGAGCCGCTGCATGAGATTTTCCAGAAGATCATGTACCTCGCTCGTCCGGAGAACATTCGGGAGGTATGGGTGCAGGGCGAACGGGTTCATGCGCGCGCTTAAAAGTGCTATAGTAAGAATGACAACGCTGCATGCACGCTATTCAAAGATCGGAAGGGAGCAAGATCGATGAACGCAGAGCAACTGGAACGGATTCGCACGGGTAAGGGCTTCGTCGCCGCCCTGGACCAGAGCGGCGGGAGCACGCCGAAGGCGCTGCTGCAGTACGGCGTGCCGGAGAGCAGCTATTCCGGCGAGGAGGAAATGTACGCGCGCGTGCATGAGATGCGTACGCGCATCATCAAAAGCCCCGCGTTCGACGCCAAGTACATACTGGGCGCCATCCTGTTCGAGAACACGATGGACCGCACGATCGACGGGCTGCTGACCGCCGATTACCTGTGGGAGAAGAAAGGCATCGTGCCTTTCCTCAAAGTGGACAAGGGGCTGGCCGATCGTCAGGACGGCGTGCAGCTGCTGAAGCCGATCGACGGCTTGGACGAGCTCCTTCGCCGCGCGAACGAACGCCATATTTTCGGAACCAAGATGCGCTCCCTCATCCATGAAGCGAATCCCGAGGGCATCCGCAAGGTCGTCGAGCAGCAGTTCTCCATCGGCAAGCAGATCGCGCAAGCCGGACTCGTACCGATCATCGAACCCGAAGTTGACATCAACAGTGCGGACAAGGCGGTCTCGGAAAAGCTGCTGAAGAGCGAGCTCCTCGCGCAGCTGAGCGCGCTGGATCCCGACGTTAAAGTGATGCTCAAGCTGTCCATTCCGACGGAGGACAATTACTATGCGGAGCTGATCGAAGACCCGCACGTACTGCGCGTCGTGGCGCTGTCGGGCGGATATTCGCAGACCGAAGCCAACGAGCGCCTCGCTCGCAACCGCGGGCTGATCGCGAGCTTCTCGCGAGCCTTGTCCGAAGGGCTGAGCGCCGGACAGTCCGACGAAGCGTTCAACGCGATGCTGTCCGAATCGGTACGGCAGATCTACGAGGCTTCGATTACTTAAGAGACGTCGAGCTGCGAAAAGAACAGATTAGAAAAAGACCCCGGGCTGCGATAGGCCCGGGGTCTTTGCGTGCTGCCGCTATTCGCAGCGGCTGATCCTAGCTTCGCGACACGGACAAGCGAGCATTTTGCGGCGTCTTGCTGCGCCCTTTATAGGGTATCGCCCTGCGCCAGCTTGTGTACATGCGAAGCCCCTTAGGTGCGCCGCATGTATGCCCGCACGGTGATCGGCGCGAAGATCGCGACGATGACGCCTGCGCCGATGAGCGAGATGCCAAGGTCCCACCCGACCGTGCCGGCGTTGGCGAGATCCCGCACGGCCGTGACGAGATGCGAGATCGGGTTGATGTCGGCGAACCACTGCAGCCAGTTCGGCATAGTCTTGGTCGGCACGAATGCATTGGAGAGGAACGTGAGCGGGAACAGCACGATCATGGAGATGCCTTGGACGCTCGAGGCGGTCCGGGCGATGACGCCGAAGAAGGCGAAAATCCAGCTGATGGCCCAGGAGCAGAAAATGACGAGGACGGCGGCGATGGCGACATGGCCGAGTCCGCCGTCGGGACGATAGCCCATGATGTATCCCATGCCGAAGGTGAGCACTGTGGCGATCGTATAGCGGATCGTATCCGCGAGGAGCGCCCCCGCGAGCGGCGCGATGCGCGCGATCGGCAGCGATTTGAACCGGTCGAACACCCCTTTGTCCATGTCCTCACGCAGCTGCACGCCGGTCACGATCGAGGTCGTGATGACGGTCTGCACGAGGATGCCGGGAATGATGACGGGCAGATAACTGATGACGTCGCCGGAGATTGCCCCGCCGAAAATATAGGTGAACATCAGGGTGAAAATGATCGGCTGGAGCGTGACGTCGAACAGCTGCTCGGGGGTGCGGCGGATTTTCAGCAGCCCCCGGTATGCCATCGTCAGCGAGTGACGGACGGACTGGCCGAGGCTCGTGCGGTTTTTGAGCCGGACGCCCGGTTGTACGGTCGTTGCGCTTCTCATAGCATGACCTCCTCTTTGCGATCTGTCGATCGCGCGACCGGCGCGGCGACTCCCTGCGCGTCATGCCCGGTGATCGTCAGGAACACTTCGTCCAGCGTCGGCTTCTGCACGCTGATCTCCGCCAGGCGAATGCCCGCCTCGCGCAGCGCGACGAGCAGGTCGGTCACGCGGTCGGCGTCCGCCATCGGCGCCGTGATCTTGCCGGCTTCCGACGTCACGCTCGACGTCGCCTGGAGCACTCGCTCGACGATTCGACGGGCATCGCCGATATCCGTATGATCCTGAACCCTCAAATGTAGCGATGAGGTGCCTACCGAGGCCTTCAATTCATCCACAGTGCCTTCGGCGACGACGATGCCCCGATCGATGACGGCGATCCGGTCGGCCAGCTGATCGGCTTCGTCCAGATACTGCGTCGTGAGCAGGACGGTCGAGCCCGTCTTCACAAGGCGGCGGATCGTCTCCCACATCTGGGCGCGCGTGCGCGGGTCGAGCCCCGTCGTCGGCTCGTCGAGGAAAATAAGCGGCGGCTGCGCGATCAGGCTTGCCGCCAGGTCCAGCCGGCGGCGCATGCCGCCCGAGAAGTTTTTGAGCGGGCGCTTCGCCGCCTCCGTCAAGCCGAATTCTTCTAGCAGCTCCGCCGCCTTGCGCCGGGATTCAGCGCGGCCGAGCCCGAGCAGCCGGGAAAAGATGACGAGATTTTCCGTCGCGCTCAGCGACTCGTCGACGGAAGCGTACTGCCCGGTGACGCCGATCAGCTGGCGGACGATCTGCGATTCCCGCTCTACGTCGTGTCCGAAAATTCGGGCCGAACCTGCATCCGGCCGCAACAGCGTGGCCAGCATGCGGATCGTCGTCGTCTTGCCCGCCCCGTTCGGGCCGAGCACGCCGTAGATCGATCCGGCGCGGACGTTCAAGCTTACGCCGTCCACGGCCTTATTGCTCCCGAAGGCCTTGACGAGCCCCGACGCTTCTACGCCCCATTCGCCGCCGGTCCCCTTTTCCTTCATGTTCATCGCGTTCATGTTCATCCCCCTTTGTGATCCATTCGAATTACTTTGGATCTTAAGGGGCCATTATGAATTGAATATGAACCGGAGAAGCGCGCACAAAAAAACACGCCATATAACGGCGTGTACAGCATTCTGTATAAGAGCGTGCTTTGGTGGCGCGGCGAGGCGCATTCATAGTCGTCGCTCAACCCGCCCATACTATGCACACAGTACCGGGAAAGGAGGCAGATGCATGGAACGCACCGAATACGAGTTCGCCCGCCTCGACGACGAACAGGTAGGCGAATTGAAGGAACTGGAACAGCAATGGGCGTCGCGGACGGGACATCCGGTCACGTTGATCGCCTACGAGCAAAAAGAAGCGGAGTAACGCGTCAGCGCGGGCCCCGATTCGCCGCGTCGATAATTTTCATATCGCTTAAGTATTGCTCCATCCTTCGTTCCGATTCCATCACGACCTGCTGGATGACGCATCCTTCGCCGTGATTTAGGCCGCATTCGAAGATCGAAGCGGTCCCTTCGATCGCATGGATGACGTCGAGGAAGGAAATCTGCTCGTAGTTCGCCTTAAGCCGGTATCCTCCGTTCGCGCCAGATACGGAGCTGATTAATCCTGACTTCACCAATTTGCTAAGCATCTTGGACAGATACGTCTGGGACACGCCCAGCTTGTCGGCCAGCACCTGAACGCCAACGGGCTTGTCCGGTGCCTGGCTCATCAGATGCATCATGGCATGGAGTGCATAATCGGTTGCCTGCGAAAACTTCATGGGACACCTCTATGATGGACTTTGTAAGCCCATAATAGCTGCGGAGCGACGTTATGGCAAGTCTGCCGGCTGTGCGATTCCGTGTGCCGTCTCACGCATTTGGCTGCCGGACGTCATGCTGCAGCATCCTCTTTCACTCCGCTCCCCTTCGTTAACGAGCCGAGGATCTGGCCAGGCGAAAGCCCAGATCGTCGATTCGAAACGTCGGATGACTCCTGCGCCGGACCGTCGCTCCGCAGCCTCTCGCTTCCTCGGCCCAGCTGCCGCCGCGAAAAATCCGGTAATCCCCGTACACCTCCGCGTCGTAAACGTCCCAGCACCATTCCCATACGTTGCCCAGCATGTCATAGAGCCCCCACGCGTTCGGCCGCTTCCGGCCTGCATCATGAGCCGCGCCTCCCGCATTGTCCCGGTACCAGCCGATCTCGTCGAGCTCGCCGTACCGGTAGCCCGCCGTGCCTGCTTGGCACGCATATTGCCATTCGGCTTCCGTCGGAAGGCGGTAGCCGTCGGCCTCTTCGTCCCACGATACGGTCTCGCCGTCTTCGCCGAATGCGTAGCAGACCCGGCGGCCTTCGCGGCGAGACAGCGCATTGCAAAAGGAGACGGCGTCCAGCCACGACACCTCCGTGACAGGCATCCCGGACAAGCCTTCCGCCGCCGGGGTTCGCAGCGAGCCGGACACTGCCGCCGCATCTTCCGTCCGCTGCACGATCCAATCGTACCAGGCGTTCGTCACCGGAACCGGCGCTAGCCAAAAAGAGGCGATCTCGACCGTCCATGCCGATTGCTTGCGATCGTCCCTCAGATGCGCGCGGCCGGCGGGAATGCCGACCATCGGATATTCGGCGCCGGGAGAGATGAAGCGATATGCATTCAACGGTCCTCTTCCTTTCTTTTTCAGTCAGGTTCCGATATCCTGCTCTTCTATCTCGTCGCGCTCAGCCTCTCGACCGCCTGCTCGGCCGTGTCGAGGAAAAAAATATCGGATCCCTTGTTGCATTCATAGATGAAATCCCGGAGGCTTTTGCTCTCGTAGCCCGAGAAATCTCCGAATATGGCAAGCTTCATTTGATAATTCACATATTTTTGCAAGATTTCGCCCGCGAGTCGCGTTTTTAAATCGAAAAAAGGCTCGTCCAGCAGCGCCTTAGGGATCGCCACCCGGTCGCAATTCGTCTCGTACCGCACGGTCGCCATCAGATCGAGCGCGGATTGCACGTCCTCGATCACCACCTCGCTGCCGCTTATGACAGCCACTGGCGCTCCCCCGACGGTTTCGATTTTATCGATTTTCATCCTTCGTCTCCTCCTCCCCTCCGGTCGGCGCCGCGCGCCGGTTCATAAAGCTTCTCACGTATTCTTCGGCCACGTACCGGTTGTCTTCGCCATTCGCCGGCGTCACGCCAGCTACGCGGAAAAAGCTAAGTCCCGCGACCAGGGCCAACAGTCCGTATGCCGCGCTCGCCGCATCCGTCACGGACAGCTGCCCGGTCCGGTTGCCATAGTCGAAGATGCGGGCGATGCCCTGCAGATCAGCTGCATAGCTGCCGGATGCGACCTCCTGCAGGCGGCGGTCAATGGCCGCTCGGGAAAAAAACTGCACGAACAGCTTCGCCTGATCTTCGTAAGGGATGTACATCCGCTCGACGCCGTCCAATTGAGAGACGTTGATGCTTTTCCCCGTGTCGTCCCGATAAAGCGGGAGCAGATGCTTCATCGCGGCGTCCAGCATCGCCTCGGCCGTCATGCCCTCCGCGATCTCGGACGCGATCTTGGCGCCGTAATACGCCATGAACGCCTGGAACGCTTCGGCCGTCAATTCGTCCTTGTTTTTGTAATAATAAGTGACGACGCCTTTGGAGCAGCCCGCTTGCTCGGCCACCTTATCCAGCGTCGTGCCGTCGATTCCGTACCGGCTGACACAAGTCAGCGTCGCATTGATGACGTCGGCCCTGCGCCCGGGTTCCGCGCCTACTTTGGGCATTGAACCGCCTCTTTCTTTTTATACTGGTCAGTCGGAATAAATAAAGTTTAATCGCAGGCAGCCGAGATTGTCAAATCCCGGCAAGCAAAACAGGCCCCCTCAATAGAAGGAGCCTGCTTCGCTATCAAAACCCGATCGTTCCTACTCGCCCTTATCCAAGTATTCGAGCAGTCTGCTGAGCATGACGGCGGCTTCCGCGCGGCTCAATTGGCCCTTCGGATTCAGCGTGCCGTCCGGCGAGCCCTTGATGATCCCCGCTTCAATGCAGACGGCCAGCGCTTCCCTGGACCAGCCGGCGGCTTTGCCCCCGTCCTTGTATCCGTCGAGCAGGCTGTCCGGAGCCTTCGTCTGTGCCGGAAGCTTCCCTTTGAGTCGGAGCGCCCTGGCCAGGATCGCGGCCATCTCTTCGCGCGTCAGTTGCTTGCCGGGCTCAAAGCGGTTACCCTCATAGCCTTGGAGCAGGCCAGCCTCGGCAGCCGCGGCGATGCCGTCGCTGAACCACTTGCCTGCGCCTACGTCATCGAAGGCAGGCGGCGTACTCGAAGTCAATCTGAGCGCGCGCATAAACAGTGCAGCGATCTCGGCTCGCGTGATGGCGAGCGCCGGCGCAAACCGGCCGTCGGACATGCCGCGTAGGATGCCCTTGGCGGCCAGCGCTTCGATCTCGGCGCCAGCCCAATGGCCCGCCGTGTCGTTGAAGGCAGTGCCGGGGTTCGGGCTCGTTCCGGGATTCGTTCCGGGATTTGGATTCGTTCCCGGGTTCGGGTTCGTTCCAGGGCTCGGATTCGTTCCCGGATTCGGGTTCGTTCCAGGGTTCGGACCTGTTCCCGGATTCGGGTTCGTTCCAGGGTTCGGACTCGTTCCCGGATCCGGGTTCGTTCCAGGGTTCGGACTCGTTCCCGGATCCGGGTTCGTTCCAGGGTTCGGATTCGTCCCCGGATCGGTACCCGGCTCCTCCGTGCCGCTCTTTACGACGACCACCGCGCTCGCCCGTAGCGTCGTACCTGCGACCGTGCCTCTGACTTCGAACGTCCCCGCTTTCGCGTACGCGGAAGGAGATACGGCCTCCCAAGCTACGGGCACCTCATTCGTAGAATCGTCGCTGTAGGTCGCCTTCACGGTCACCGGGAGCACCGGTGCCTTGCCTGCCGTCGTCTCGACGTTTGCGCCTTCGAGACTCGCGATGACCGCGATCGGCTTCAATTCGGCGATGGCTCGCTTCAGCTCGACGCGCGCTTCGTCGAGCACCTCCTCGGAAGCGCCGACGTCCTCGCTCGCGGCGACGGCCTTCCGAATCGCCGCCGCGAGAGCGGACCACGACTGGGCCGTATAATCGGCTGCATCAAGCGCCTGCGCTTCGTCCAGCGCCTGGTGCAGCAATGTCTTGGCCAGGTCGATGCCCGTCAGCTGCACGTAGAAGTCGTCGAGGATGAAGGCGTAGTCTGACGTCGGATTGCTCGCTCCCTTCGATACCATCTTAAAGATCACTTGATAATCGTCCCGATCGCCCGTCGTGAAGCGCTGCGCGAATCGGGCGTATCCGCCGTCCTCGCCCGCCTTGTTGCCGGGATTCGGTAGCGGCTGGAGCGTCTCCTTCAGTACCGTCTCGCCCGTCGATCGAGATTGGACGGACACCTCGTATCCGGCTTGCTTCTCTAGCGTATAGATAAAGCCGAGTTCATACTGCGTGTTCGACTTCAGCTTGAGACCGGCTTCGTTCGTCTTGATCAGCCTGCCGACGTCGGTCTCGTTGATTTTCAGCGCGTTCTGGCCGTCCAGCACCCAGGTCATCGCCGGGCCGACCCCGCTGCCGGGCAGAACGACCGGGTTGTCGTCAAGTGGATTGCTCCGGTCCGTCGCGATATGGATTTTCCGGTCGCCGCCGCCGTATTCGAAGGGCCCCCAGCCTTCGTACACATTTTCAAAATCCTCATACACGGCGTACCCCGCGTTGCCCGGATCCTGTTCGACCGTCGTATGCTTCCAGATACGAACATCGTCGAACGAGACTGTCCCCTGTCCCGCCTCCGCAACCAGACTAACCGTCGCCGACGTCACGCCTGCCGGGACTTTGAATTCGACGCTCATTCTTTGCCACGTCGTATCGACGTACTTAAACGAAGTTTTGTGCGTCCCGTCCAATCCCGTCACATCGTTCGCATATGTCTTGCCGCCGATCGCAACCTGCAGGGAAGACTTCCTCCCCTTCGGGGTCTTCGTCCACACGCCGACCGTGTAGTCCTGCCCGGGCTGCAAGCCGGAGATTTGCTGGGACAACGCGCCCGCCTTGCCGCCGATTTCCGCATACCGGTTCCAATTGGCTTTTTCCATTTCCTTCGAGATATCGTACGACGCATCGCCCTGCACGGTCTTGATCGTCACATTGGCCGAATCGTCCACGCGCCAAGCGCCCCCGCCACCGAGCTGTTCCGAGTTGAAGGCGAAGTCCTTGATCGGGCTTCCCTCACCCCAGTTCGCCGCGGCAGGCACGAGCTTGAGCGCGTCCGCCGTCGCCGGATATAGCACATAAGGCGTATTTTTCTTCGCCTTGCCGATCGTGATCGCGCCGTCCGCGGCGTCGATCGTGTCGACGAGTACTTTGCCCTGCTGCGTCAGTTCGTACATATGGAACGACGCGACATCCTTGAAGGCGTCCGTGAGCTGCCAGGTCGTCGGACTGCCGGTCGTATTCCAGTGATACAGCTTCGCCCCTTCGTCGATGCCCAGCATCCGGTCGGTCTCGATGTCCCACGTCCACGGGATGAGGGAATTCGATTCGCCCGTATGGCGTTCGGACGGGTCCGTCGTCGTACCCGTGTCCTTCCAATTCGATACGATCTTGCCGTCCTGTGATAGTTCGATCATGCCGGTAGCCGCATTGCGCCTGGATACAACGCCGTTCTCGAAGAGCACGCGGTCGGTCTCCGTCTTGAGGACGCCGAAGTGCTGCATGAACTTCGTCGGGAGCACTTCGTTGAAGAACACCGTCACCCCTTGCTGAACGTCGGGCTTGGAGTCGCCCCAAGTCGTCACGCCGGGAATTTTCTGCCCTTTGAACAGCGCGTTTCCGACGAAAATATCCAGGTTGTTTTTGACCATCCTGGACAGGAGGCTCTTGTTCCCCTGGTTCGGATAACCGAGGTCCGGTCCCCAGTGGACAAAGTCCACGCCCGGCTCCATCGGTCCTGCGAACTCCGTACCTACCTTGACGCCGAGGCCGTTCGCGTATTCCAGCAGCTTGTGCGCATTGTAGTCGTTGCCCGTGTAGACGTCGATGTAATAAAAGTCCAGCGCCGGATCGTCCGGGTTCGCCGGATCCTTGGTCAGATTGTACAGGTCGGTCAGACGTTTTTTCAGATCGCCGCTCAGCACGTCTTTCGTCTGGTCTACGTAGTAGCCCGTGTCGATCCAGTCCCAGCCCTTGGACAGCTTATCCTGCTTGTAGCCGCCTGCCGTGGCGCCGTTCAGATTGGCATAATCCAGCTCGTTCGCATCCAGATGGAACTCCGTCGCGTTCAGATGCACGCCGACGCGTAGATTGTATTTATATCCCTCGTCGATTAAATAATTGAAGTCGGCCAGGCCGCCCTGACGGACGCCGATATTCGAGTAGGACGGGATATCGTCGTCATGCCCCTCCGCCTGATAGCCTTTGTCCAATATCATCTGTCCGAAGCCGTCCGTAAAGTTGTACAGCACCTTGCCCGTATCCAGCGCATTCAGGAACGGATCGTTCGCCTGGCTGGCGAAGTTGAAGGCGATGTACATCATATTGTTTTTCATATCCTCGGCGCCGAAGGGCTGCGTATAGATCGTCTGACGGTAGGCGACGGCCGCGTCCTGCCAGTCGACCTTGCCGTCGTCGTTGCGATCCTCGGTCAGCACGATTTCGTACCACGGCAGCGCCTCTGTCTCGTCGCTCTGACTGTGCCGGTAAGTCCAAGTGCCTGCGCCGACCGACAGCTTGTTGACGAGCGGTTTTTTCTCGGCGTTCACGAGCGCTTTGTTGCCTCCGCTCATCACGTTGTCCTCCAGGGACGCGCCGAGCCCTCCTGCGCTGACCATCGCCATCGTCGTGCCGAAGGCGCCGGTCTGGTTCATCTGCGACATCGTATCGGCCAGCTCTTCGGTGATGCCGTGCCACTGTCCGTCGGACTTGCCCCACGCATAGGAGGCGCCGCTCATGCCGCTGTCGATATAGAAGAGCGAGTTGTTCAGCCGCAGCGTCCGGAAGACGAAGCTGCCGTTCTCCTCGATATCGGTCACTTCAAAGCGAATCGTACGGTCGGGCCGTACTTCGAGAAACGCCCGGACGACGACGCCAATCTCGTAGACGGCCATCGTGTATTCGTACTTGCTGTCCCCGACCTTGCCGGACGTTGTCTTCGGCACGTAGGACGTACCGTTGATCACGAGGCCGTCGGTCTGCTCCTCCGCCGCCTGCAGCGTCTTGCCGCCCAGGCTGTAAGAGACGACGCTCGGGAAGTTCTGGTGCAGCACAACGCTCAGTCCGTCGCTCTCGATCGTATCGGTCTCCGATGCGAGTCCGAGCAGCGGCATGGACGCCAGCTCGACGATTTTTAGATTGGAGATCGTCATATTCTTCGCGCCGTACCAAGAGCGAAGGCCGAACTTACCCGGCTCGACGGCCAGCTCCGCGTCTGATACGCTGCCCATGTCAGTCCGCTTGCCCTCCGGATCTGTGATGGCGAAAGCGACCGTGCGGCCGACGAGGCTCAATTCAATATGATACGCAGTGTCCGCGGCCATCGCGTAGTTCGCCGGAAATGCCGTCTCGTTGCCGTTCGCGGCGAGCTTCCAATTGCCGTTAATATCGTGAATGACGGATACGAACCGAGTCGCGTCCACGCCCCTCAAGATGAAGCCGTATCTCCCGCCGTCCGCGCCGGGTCCGACGTTCGCCTTGAAGTCGAACGACACCTTCTGATCGGCCGCGGCGGGACTGTCCGAATCGACGGCCATCGCGACACCGGGCATGCTCAGCTCCGCGCTGCCGCCGCCGTGGGTCAATACGGTCGGTTTACCTGTGTCGAGCGCCTGCCAGTTCGCGGATTCATAATCGGGCTGGTAGATGCGGATCTCCTCCGCGAGGACCGCATCGATCTTGACTCCGATCGCGGACGCGCCCGGATTGAAGACGCCGAATGCTCCCGGCGCATAACCGTCCGCCTGGACGCTTCCTGCCAAGATGCCGTTTACGTACAGGCTCAGTTTCTTCTCGACCATCTCCAAACGGACCACATAATCGGCGTTCGTCTTGATCGCGGCGCCGTCGCCGATGCGGAGGGCATCGGCGCTGCCGTCCGCCCTGTAGAACCATTGCCCCTCTTCGTCCGGATAGACGACGACATTGCCAAGCCGCACGCCGGCAGGCGGGCCGTCCGAGCGCAGCTTCAGCTGATAGACGCCATTCGGCACGGGACTGACCGAATCATTGATCGCCGATGCCCCTGCAGGCACGGTGCCCTCCGCGTAGCCGCCCGATACGCTGCCGCCGCCGAGCCCCGTCCAGTCGAGGCCGGACGCCGCCTCGTAATATTGTTCGTAATACATTTTGCCTGCGACGGGGGCGGTATCCATATCGAGGAACTCCTCCGTGAACACGATGTTGTCCACGTACAGATCGGCATTGCCCCATACGCCGAATCTACCCTCGCCGAACTCGCCGCCCGTCGGCAGGCTCGCGCTCAGCTTCGCGCCGTTGACGCTCAGCGTCGCGGCCGAGTCAGAATATTGCAGCCCGATCCGGTTCCACGCATACAGGACCGGAGCGGCATTCTGCGTACCGCTCGCGACGAAGTCTATGGCTTTGCCTCCCTGCTCGAGCACCCACTTGCCCTGCGCATATTTGACAATCGCGCCGTTGCCGATGGCCAGGCCGATGGCGTCGCTGTCCGCCTTCACGCGCAGCATGTAGGTCGCGCTGCGCAGGAGCGGGGCATCCATATTGAGCGCCGTCCCGCTCAGTCCGGACAGCTTCAGAATCCGGTTGCCGCCTTCCTTGACGATGGAGGCGGATGCCCCGTTCCACTGGCCGGCGATGCCGTCCTGGAAGTCGTTCCTGTACTGCACGATCTCCTTGGGCGACAAGATCTGATCCGTATAACGCACATTGTCGATCTGCAGCTCGACGGTGCTTCGGACGCGAAGCCCGAACCGCCCGGCCGCTTCTGTGAACTGATCGAAGGCGATATCGCCGATCCGCTTTTTGTTCATGTACACAGTGATCGTCTTGCCTTTGAAATTGAACATCAGGTTGTTCCAGCGCCCTTGAATCGGATACGGAATGTTCAGATTGCCGCCGTAGCCCTTGCTCGATTCGGGAATCCAGCGGCTCGGATCGACGCCGATCTCGCTGAAGACGCCGGCATTGTCATTCATACGGAAGTCGAACGCAAAGCCTTGGCCGCTGCCCAGCTTCGCGGGATTGACGAGCTTGAAGTCCAGCGACAGCGTACCCGTCTGGATGACAGGCGAGTCGAGGTCCGCACCCCGTTCTCCCGAACCCTTTTTGACCGACAATACCTTGTTGCCCGTGATGTCCGTCACCACTCGGGCGTTCAGTCCGGACCAATGCGGGACGTAGGCCGGGTCCTCAAAGTCCTGGAAGTAGTCGACGGACGGCTTGACGCTCGTCCCGGCGCCCTGGATCGAGATCTCCTTCACGAGGAAGCTGCCCGTCGCGAAGCGCTTGAACAAGGCGACTTGGCCGAGTGCGGCCTTGACGGCGAGCATACCCGTATCCTTGTCGTAATACACCGTACCGTCGACGGCGACTAGCAGTCGGGTGCCGTTAAAGCCAATCTGGATCCGGTAGTCCGTATCCGTCTTCAACTCCGGTCCTTCAAACGTTTCCCAGGCCCCCGTACCGTCCGGAAGCTGGATGACCCAGTCGATGCCCGCGTCGTAGCGAACGGAAATGCCCTGATTGGTGTCGTAGGCGCCCAGCACGAAGCCGATATTGCCCTGGGTCTGGCTCGTATAACGAATCGTCGCATCGACGATCCCGGCCGACAGCCAAGGGCCCTTGTCCCATGCTGAGACTGCGGCGCCGCCTGCCAGCGCGTTAATGTCGACCGTCAGGCCGTTGTTGACCGATGCCGCTCCCTGTCCCATCAGGAAGTTCATCGCCTCCGGCTGCATCGACTGGTAATTGTTCGCGTAGGAGACAAAGCTTTGGCCGTTCGGGATATGAGTCTGGATCTCGCTCAACCATTCATTTAAAACGCTTTCAGAACTTTCGGCGCCAGACGGATTGCCATAAACGGCCTGTACGGTTGATGGGCGTTCTGCGAAAGCCTCCTCTTGGTGCGTGCCGGACACGCTGCCGTCCGATTCGACTTCGCCGGCCGAAACGCCGCTGCTCCCTCCGGCTCCTTCCTCCGCATGCGCGGCCGTCCACGGCCATGCCCCGAGCTGACCGCACAACAGCGCGACCGCGAGCAGCCAGATTGCGTACGTTGACGCACGATCCCTCTTTCTCTTTTTCATAGTCCTTATGCCTCCCGCCATTTTTTGGGTATCAGCGCAAGCTCCTTACCATCTTAAATGTAAAGGCTTCCAATCCCCATTCACAAAATGGCGGAAGGACATGTAGGATTTTAAGCAACTTCGAAGTACAGAAGGTCCGTGCTGGACGATTTTATGAAGAATTCTCTTAAAATCGTCTATCTTGTCAGACAGATCATCGATTCGCCGCTTCTTCGGCGGCCATCGAGCGGATGTAGAAGTAGCCGAGCACGGAGCACAGCAAGAACGTGAAAAAGGCCATCGCCGCCGCTTGCTCGCGTTCTTGGAACACGCCGAATACCTGCTGCATGGAGACGCCGAGCATCTGCGGCGCATTCGGTCCGAGCAGGAACGGCGCGGTGAAGGAGCCGATGACGCCCATGAAGACGAAGGTCAGCGCGACGAGGAACGTCTTGTAGGACAGCGGAAAAATAAAGCGCAGGAAAATGCGCAGCTTGCCCGCTCCGGTATCCCGGGCGCTCTCGATGATCGAGGCGGGGATGCTCGTCAGCGCCGAGCTCAGCAGCATCGTGGCGAACGGAATGTTGAACCAGATGTTCGCGATGACGATGCCTTTCTCGTCGAAAATGAGGCGCGGCAATTCGATGCCCAGCGGCAGCAGCAGCCGGGCCAGCCAGCCGTGATTGCCCAGCAGGTTCATGAGCCCGTAAGTGGCGATGACGCCCGGAATGAATAGCGGGATCATGTACGTCTTGCGGATCCAGTCGACCAGCTTGCCCGAGCTGAACCGCATGTACAGCGCCAGCGAATAGCTGACGAGCAGCACCAATGCGCACGAGATCAGGGTGATCTTAAGCGTGAAGAAGATGTTCGTCCGCATCCCCTTGTCGGTGAACAGGAATTGATAGCGGCTCAGGTCGTAGCCGCCGGCGTCGTTCGCGAGGCTCGACACGAACGATTGGACGATCGGAATGACGACGATGACGAGCAGCAGAACGAAGGAAGGGCTGACCATGATCAGCCCCGCGATCGCTTGTTTGACTTCCTTCCTCATTGCGCCGCTACGTCGCTCTGCCAGCGTTTGTTGATTTCCGTGCCGAGATCGCCGATGTTGAACGTGCGGAAGCCTTCGGACACGCCCTTGAACTTGTCCTGCATCGCCTGGGACATGTTGGACAGCTGGATGCCCGGGAAGCCGTTCATCTTGGTTACGATGACCTCTTGCGCTTCCGGAGACAGGACGAAGTTCAGGAATTGGTTGATGGCGTCTTTTTTATCCGACAGCTTGTTGACCATCAGATACGTCGGCCCGCCGTTGAAGCCCGGCGTAATTTGCTGCATTTTCACCGTGTCGGGCAGCAGCTTCTCGCCCAGCTGCTGAAGCACCATATCCGACCAAGCCGGAATGATCTCGACTTCTCCGTTCGCCAGCAGGTCGAGCGTGCCCTGGTTTTTCTTCGGATAGATGCCTTTGCCGTACACGTACTTGCCGAGGTCCTTAAGCTTGTTGAAGCCCGCGTCCCACTTCGCCATGACGGCAGGATCGCTGTTGTGGATATCGTCCTCGGGCAAGCCGTCGTACAACACGGTCGTGACGAAGGAGCTGCCGGAGCCGCCGGTGGACGGATCGTTGTAGGCGAATTTGCCCGGATTGTTCTTGATCCAGTCCAGCAGTTCGCTTAACGTCTTCGGAGGCGTCGCGACCTTGGCGCTGTCATAAGCGAGCACGACCGCGGAGGAACGGTAAGGCACGGCCATATTGGACACGTCGGTCATCGTCTTCGGGTCGATATTGGCGAGGTTCGGAATGCCCGTCGTATCCAGCGCCGCCCACACGTCGTCCTTCGTCCCTTGCGACACGACGTTGATGCCGTCCTCGTACAGATCGATGTCGCCCGAGCCTTTGCCGGCTTTCTTCGCCGCCAGAATCCGGTCGTACGTCGGCTCGGCTCCGGCGCCGGAAGGAATGTACACTTCCTTGACTTTAACCTTGTCGTTTTGCTTTTCGAACATCGGGATCAGCGTGTCCCACAGATCCTTGACGTTCTGGGAGCCGGTAAAATAGAACGAGAACTCGACGGGCTTGGCGGACGGGGAGGGCGAGGCTGCCGCGGAAGAAGAGTCGGCAGGCGTAGCCGCGTCAGCCGGGCTGGCGCCGTTTTCGTTTTTGCCGCCGCAGGCGGACAGTACCGCAGTCGTTAATGCAAGAGCAGACAATGCAGTCAGGCTTTTTTTCAAACGAACCATTACGAATCATCCTCCTAAGATTGGTTAATCGTTGGGATAGGCGATTATCGAGGCGAATGACAGCCGAACGCCGTCCCCCGCTCTTAATCGCTGAACGGCTTCCTTGGATTGAAAAGCTCTGATCGTCCCGTGCTCGTCCGCATCGACCGACACTTCCGCATAATGACCGAGAATCATAATTTGTTTGATTTTTCCGGTTAATCCCAACCCCTGCTCCTCTTGATGATCCGAGATCACGCTCAGACCGACGTCTTCCGGCCTGACGGCTACCTTGACCTTCCCCGCGAGGCGCTTTGCATTGGGCCATTCCAGTCCGGCGGCCCGAATCCGCTCCCCGTCCACCACCCCCTCCAAAAAGTTCATTTTCCCGATGAACCGGGCGACGTACAGCGTCTGCGGCTCGTTATAAATCCGCTGCGGCTCCGCGATCTGCTCGATGTGACCGTGATTCATGACGACGATCCGGTCCGACAGGGAGAGCGCTTCTTCCTGATCGTGCGTGACAAACACCATGGTGAGGCCCGTCTGCGTCTGGATGTCCCTCAGCTCCTCGCGCATCTCGTGCCGCAGCTTGGCATCGAGCGCCGAGAAGGGCTCGTCCAGCAGCAGTACGGCGGGCTTCAGCAGCAGCGAACGGGCGAGCGCGACGCGCTGCTGCTGTCCGCCGGACAGCTGCGTCGGATATTTCTTCTCCGAGCCCGGCAGCCGCACCAGGCGCAGTGCGTCCGAGACGGCGCTCCGGATGTCGGCCTTCGGCATGCCGCGGATCTTGAGCCCGAACGCCAGGTTGTCGAAGACGGACATATGCGGCCATAAATTATAGCTTTGGAACACCATGGAGGTCGGACGCTTCTCCGGCGGCAGCTTGGTCACGCTCTTGCCCTCGATCAGGATCTCTCCGGCATCCGGCTCCAGGAATCCCCCGATGCCGCGGAGCACCGTCGTTTTGCCGCAGCCCGATGGGCCGAGCAGCGTGACGAGCTCGCCTTTGTTCACCTCGAGGTCGATGCCGGATACGCCCTCGCCCGTCTTATAGCGCTTGGTTAAGCCGCGAACGGCCAATTGAACGCTCATCTGTTCGAACCCCTCCTCGAATCCATACGTAGTCGCTCTCTTATTTCACTTGGAAGCCGCTGGCCATTACGTCCGCGCTGATGAGACGCTGGGCGGCCAGCAGCAGAATGATCGTCGGCGCTGTTAGAATGATCGAAAAGACGGCGCCGGCGCTGCTCGGGAAGTCCGCGATGATCGAATACATGATGATCGGCATCGTCTTGATGTCCGGGATGCCGACCAAGAACGTGCCCTGCGCCTCGTCGAGCGAATTCAGGAACGTGAATACGGAGGCGACCATGATCCCGGGCATCGCCATCGGCAGCGTGATGCTCCGGAATACCCGAAACGGCGTCGCTCCGGCATCCCGCGCAGACTCCTCCTGCGCGGCTTGGATGTTGCGGAAGGCGGCAGTCGGAATCCAGGTCATGAACATCAGGACATTGATCATGTGCACAAGCACGACCCCGAGCATCGTGTTCATAAGCCCCACCTTGTAGAACAGCACGGCGATCGATACGTAGAGGCCCATTTTCGGAAAAGCGTGCGTCAGCAAAAAGGAGAACAGAAACACGCGCTTGAACGGAAACCGGATGCGCGCGAACGCATAGGCTGCGGGAACGCACAGCACGATGGACAATGCCGTAACGATCGTCGCGATGAGGAAGGACAGTCCGATGGACTTCGCGACGTCGTCCTGCCCCATCACGAAGCTCCACCATTTGAAGGACCATTGATGCGGCAGCCGGTCGGGATACGCCCACTGCCCGCTGAAGGCCAGCACGACCAGATTCAGCAGCGGCCCCGCGAAAAACACGGCGAACACCGTCAACAAAATGAACTCGATGATTCTTCGTTTGCCGATGGCCTTAAAGTACCATCCCACAAGGCTCACTGCTCCTTCTTCAGGTCGATTGGCGAATCTGGATTTCGCTTTCGAATTCGTTTTTTCCGGGGAGGCCCGCCTCTTGATGAATCAGGCGATCGAGCATCGAGACGGCGTCCTGCCCCATCCGGTCCGTATCCACCTTCACCGTCGTCAGCGAAGGCGAGTACGCGGCGGCCATATCGATATCGTCGAAGCCCATGACCGCCGCCTGCTCGGGAATCCGGACGGATCGCTCCAGCAGCACCTTCATCGCGCCGAGCGCCAGCATGTCGTTCGTGGTGAAAAGGACGGAATACCCGCCGACGACGAACGCGTCGAAGCGCTCCGTCATGAGGCGGTAGCCCTGCTCGAAGCTCGATTCCGGCGACAGCACGACGGCCAGATCCGAATCAGGGACGCCTAGTCGCCGCAGCCCTTGTTTGAACCCGTCCAACCGGAGATGATGGCTTCGGTGCTCCTGCGGCCCCGCGAGGATGAAAAACCGCCGATGACCGAGTCCGTGCAAATATACAGCCGCCTTTTCGCCGCCCTCCTCGTCGTTGCTGACCAGATGGATGACGTCCGGATCGTCGGTCGAGCCGTTCACCATCAAGTACGGAAGGTTAAACTTTTTGACATGGTCGACGACGTTTTTCCGCAGCCGGCTGATGAGGATGAGGCCGTCCACCCGCCGCTCCAGCATGTAATCGGCCGAGCGAACCGACATCTCCCGGTCGGTCTTCAGCAGCACCGAGTAGCCTAGCCGTTCGGCCGCGTCGAGTATGGCGTCGATCAGCTTGCCGTAGAGCGGATGGGAAACGATCGGCTGCCGCTCGCGGAATACGATCACGCCGATGTTGTTCGTCCGCTTGGCTACCATCGCCCTCGCGACCGCGTTCGGCTTGTACTGCAACTGCTCGACGACTTCGAGCACGCGCGCTCTGGCTTCGGGACTTGCATAGCCGTTGCCGGATATGACCCTCGATGCCGTGGACTTGGATACGCCGGCCATCGACGCGATTTCCTTGATGTTATAGGTCATTTCCGCTGTTCTCCTCATCGGGCCAATGCTGTTTGACGCGCAGCAGCGTCTCGACATCCCTGGTCGTTATGGATCGGACGCCCATGCGGGCATACCTGGTCATCGCCTCCGGCTCGCGTACGGTCCAGACGTACACGGACAGTCCGCGGTCGGAAGCGATCTCCAGGAGCTCCGGCAGGACGAGCTGATAAGGGACGTTGAGGCCGAAGCAGCCGGCGCTCGCCGCCTCTTCGCAGGCTGTCTTCGCCGCTTCGACGTACACGCTCGTCCGAAAGCTGTCGACGTTGACGTTCAGCAGCTTCGCCAGCCCGCGGGCCCGCTCGTTCGCTCGGACGGCTCTGGCGTATTCGCAGCCGGTCAGAAAGATGCGGTCTTCGATATCCCGCTCACGAATGAAGGCCGCGACAGGCTCGATGCAGTCGTCCGTCTTGAGGTCCAGGTTCATTCGGGTGCCGGCATCGCCGCCGACCAGCAGTTCGATCACCGACTCAAGCCTTACGAGCGGGACCGCCAGCCCTTCGTTCAGCTCTTGCAGGGTTAGCTTGGACAGGCTTGCGAGTCGGCCGTCGGCCAGCACGACGCGATCGTCGTGGCTAAGCACGAGTACGCCGTCGCGAGTGACCCGAATGTCGTCTTCGATAATGTCGGCTCCCAGCGCCAGGGCCGTCCTGGCGGACTCGACGGAATTGTCCGGCGTACCCATGCATCCGGTATGCGCGGTTACGAGAGGAAAAGGAATCATCGGCTCCGGCTCCTAATCAAAGTAAATGGCGTTCGTAAATGCGATCATGGCGTTCACCCCACGGACGTTCCCTCGCAGTTCGGCCCGCATCCAGATCAGGCCCTCTGTAGGTAAGGCAACCTGCCATTCAAGCGTGCCGTCCGTCGGATCGATTATTCGCTCAGCCAGCAAGCCCTTATTGCTCGTCAGGCTAAGACGATAGCAGGGATCGGGAAGCGACCATAACCCTTGGCGGACGGAAAAGTCGATGGCGATTCGGGCGGTGACTGCGCATTCGGCTGCCAGGACGGCGTCGCCGATGGCGTATACGGCCCCGACCGACTCCGCTTCCAGCGTGAGGAGCGGGCCGAGCGTGACCGATACTCGTCCGCGCCGCAGCGCCTCTACCGCCTCATTGCCGACCGGCCTCGCTTCGTCGTCCAGACCCAAATAAGTGACCGAGATCGGCTCGTCCGTCTCCGACGCTGCATGCCAATCGCGTCCGGACGTAGCCGCCAGGCGGAAGCCTTCGTTCAGCTTGTCCGTCCACAGCGCGAACGCGCGCGAATTGTCCGTCTTGATCGGAGCGAAGGTGCCCGACCAGACCTCGATATAGTCGAAGTCGTTCCAATCCTGCACCTCGTACTCCCAATAACAGCCGGTGCAGGCCGGGCTTCCGATGCGAAAAGGATGCGCGAGCCCGGCGACGCCGCCTCGAGCGTGCACGGCGGATACGCCTTCATGGATGTTGCCGGGATTCGCTTCGCGCCAATCGACGTATGCGGAGAGGCCGACGGTGACCATATGGCCGTGGAAGGTCGTCCACTCCATGCCGGGCAATATCGTAATGCCTGCCCGACTCTCGACCTCCGCCTTATCGGCCAGACCGGACATCGTATTGTGATCGGTCAGGGCCACGCATTCAAAGCCAAGCTCCGTCGCAGCCGTTGCCAGCTCCGACAGCGTCATTTTCCCGTCGCTGTGAAGCGTGTGCGCGTGCAGTTCGCATGCCAGCCATCTCATAGCAGCGCCCCCTCTTCTTCATCGTCCGCGATCCACGCCTGCAGATGATAGGCGCAGCTCTCCGTGACGATGGCATGCAGGCTGAGCGTAATCGTCCATTCTCCCGCTCCGGGCTTGCCTTTCATTAATCCCGGCGAAGCGCCGTGCTCGGCGAGCGACAGAAGCTGGTCCGGAGTATGCCGGTGGCAGGCGCCGCGGTAACCGTCCGGATCGTCCACCGACAGCGTAATCAGATTCATGAGCGGCAGATAACGGTCGAGCTTCTCTATGGCGAGCGCCTGCTGCTCGGGCAGCAGGTACAGCCCGAAGCTTTGTTCCAGCAGCTCGCGCGCCCGTTTTTCGTCGTCCAATTGCTTGGGCGAATATGCGAAGCGGATGCGTATAGCGCTTGCCGGTTCGTCCAGCCTGAACGTGTAGCGGACATGCGTGCGGGATTGCTCGGGGGTCGCGTTCCCACGAATATCGATCAGCATGACAGGACTCCCTTATGAATGCCGTCTTATATGGGAACGATCCCACAGCTATTAATTTAAGGGGGGAATGTTCGAGGAGTATCTCCGAAAAAACAAATCTGTGTAAAGGTTCGGCATGCGCAAAAAGATCCGTACGCGATTGCACGGACCGATGGTTAGCAGGCGGGGCGCAACGAGCGAGGCTAGGGCTGCCGATAGCCGATTTTTTCGGCTATCTCGGTGGCTCGGGCTCGGCTTGGGCTGCCGATAGCCGATTTTTTCGGCTATCTCGGTGCCTCGGGCCCGGTTGGGGCTACCGATAGCCGATTTTTTCGGCTATCTCGATGCCTCGGGCCCGGTTGGGGCTACCGATAGCCGATTCTATCGGCTATTTCGATGCCTCGGGCGCGGTTTGGGCCGCCGATAGCCGATTCTATCGGCTATCTCGGTGCCTCGGGCGCGGTTTGGGCCGTCGATAGCCGATTCTATCGGCTATCTCGGGGTCTCGGGCCCGGTTGGGCCGCCGTTAGCCGATTCTATCGGCTATCTCGGTGCCTCCGGCCTGGTTTGGACCGCCGATAGCCGATTCTATCGGCTATCTCGACGCGCGGACCATGCGCATCGCAGTCGCATTTAGCAGTCAGCCTTTTTTAAAAGGCACTCTGTACTTTTGTAAAATTGTAACCCAGGTTACAGAAATCCGAGCCTCGACCTGTTAAACTGGAAGGGTGTGGCCTAATCCAACATGATAATGGAGTCGTGATCCCGATGAAAAAGAAAGTGATTTTACTTACGCTGATCGGACTGCTGGCCGTGGCCGGCGTCGTAAGCGCCGCAGGCTTGTGGGGGAATTACAAAGGATACGCTAAAGTCAGAGTGACGCTGGACGGGAAGAGCATCCTCACCCAAGGCGTGCCGGCCATTAATTTTCAAGGCAGCACGATGCTGCCGCTGTCCGTATTGAAGAGCGCGGGCGTCGCCTATACGGTGGACGCGAAAAAGCAGACCGTCAATATCAGCCCGTCGAGCGGCAACGTCGTTCAGCTGTCGAAGGATATCATCAAACTGGGCGGCGACGGCGTCTCGCTCACGAATATCGAAGACGATATGACCGCGGTCGTCTACTACTCCGCCATCTATGGTCTTGACGACGATTGGACGAACATCGACCAGATCTTCAAGAAGCTGGTCCCGGTAGGCGCCGTCTATATGCGTGTCGTGTACACCGACGACGACGAGGAAAACGTCATCGAGATTAAGACGTCCGATTATGCAAAGTTCTTGAACGGTACGATCACGGACGATGAGCTTCAGCAGCTGTGGATCACGAGCGGTCCGCTGTTCGACGACTCCGATGCGGCCGCCTCGGAAGAAGTGGGCTGAAGGAAGAAGTAGACCGAAGGTACGTCGGCTACCCTCCCGCCTTTACGACAACTCAAAGAGACCGGCCCGGGGATGTTTGCGATACAAACATCCCCGGGCCGGTCTCTTTTTACCGTTCTCCGACAATATCAACTGCAGCTGCCCTATGACTCGCTCGATTCACTTCCCGAACGCCCCGCGAAAAACTCCGACAGAAACTCAAAAAACAACTGTTCCGTCGGAAGCAGCTTGCGCTGCGTAGGGCAGATGACCCCCACCGTACGCGTCACCCGGGGGTTGGCCAGCGGAATCTTGACCGTAGACGGCGGCAGGTTGTCCACCAGCGTCACCTCGGGCATGAGCGCGACGCCAAGGCCTGCGGACACGAGTCCCTTCAAGGCGTCGATATCGTCGCCCTCGAATGCGATATGCGGCTCGATGCCGATCTCCCGGCATGCGTTCAGCACGATCTCCCGGAAGATCGTCCCCTCCGGCAAGGTAACGAAAGGATCGTCCCTCAGATCCTCCAGCCTGATGCTGTCCTGGCCGGCAAGCCGATGGTGGATCGGCAGCAGGGCGACGATTTGTTCCGTGAAAAGCCACTTGGTTTTGATCTTTTTTTCGTCCGTGGGCAAGGGAGCGATGAGCGCCAGGTTGCATTCGCCGTGGATCACGCCGTCGATCAAGTCCCGGTACAACGCTTGCTTCATCTGGAACTTAGCCTCCGGATACCGCTTGCGAAAAGCGTAAATCGCCGTCGGCAGCACATGCGCCGCGAGACTGATCGGAAACGCGACGCGGACCGTTCCTTTCTCCGGCTCCAAGCATTCCTGCACCTCTCGCTCGGCCTCCCCGATCATATGCATCACCTGCTCCACGCGCGCCAGAAACAGCCTTCCGGTCGGGGTGAGCTTGACTCTGCGTCCTTCGCGAATGAACAGATCGACGCCCAATTCGCTTTCCAATTGGAGCAGTTGCCTGCTCACGGAAGACTGCGCGACATGCAAGGCGTTGGCGGCTTCGGTCACATGTTCTCTTTTTGCGACCTCCATAAAGTATCGCATTTGCCTGATTTCCAGGCTCATCACCTTCCCTCATGCGCAAAACGCATCAACTTCATCTGAACTGAGTATTGGAGCGATGAAGGACTTCAATCATAATATTAAACTACGATTAAAAAATGTGAAATGGCTTTTGGCAATTCTAATTCAAAGGAGTTCATGTGGGATGAGCATACTCGAAAAAGTGGAACAAACGCACTCGAAGCACGCGCACGACTACGTTAATAACCTGTTCGAAACCGTTAAAAAACGCAATCCGAACGAACCCGAATTCCATCAGGCCGTTCAAGAAGTGTTTCTCTCCCTCGTCCCGGTTCTCGAGAAAAATCCGGCTTATATCGCACACGCCGTTCTCGACCGGCTGGTCGAGCCCGACCGTCTCCTCATGTTCCGTGTACCGTGGACCGACGATCAAGGCAAGGTGCACGTCAACCGCGGCTACCGCGTCCAATTCAGCAACGCCATCGGCCCTTACAAAGGCGGCCTTCGCTTCCACCCTTCCGTCAACTCCAGCATCATCAAGTTCCTCGGCTTCGAGCAAATCTTTAAAAACTCGCTCACGGGTCAGCCGATCGGCGGCGGCAAAGGCGGCTCCGACTTCGATCCGAAGGGAAAATCGGACCTGGAAATCATGCGCTTCTGCCAAAGCTTCATGACGGAGCTCAGCAAGCATATCGGACCGGACAAGGACGTGCCGGCGGGCGACATCGGCGTCGGCGCCAGAGAGATCGGCTACATGTTCGGGCAGTACAAAAAAATGGTCGGCGCTTACGAGGCGGGCGTCTTGACCGGCAAGGGCATCGTTTACGGCGGCAGCCTGGGCCGCAAGGAAGCGACGGGCTACGGCGCGGTCTACTTCGTAGAGCAGATGCTCCAAAACGCGGGCTCGAGCTTCAAAGGCAGCACCGTCGTCGTCTCCGGCTCCGGCAACGTATCGATCTACGCGATGGAAAAGGCGATGCAGCTCGGCGCCAAGGTCGTGGCGTGCAGCGACTCCGGCGGCTATATTTATCACGCGGACGGCATTAACCTGGACACGATCAAGCGGCTGAAGGAAGTCGAAAACAAGCGCTGCTCGGAATATGTCCTTGCTCATCCGGATGCGATCTACGTCGAAGGCTGCTCCGGCATCTGGTCCATCTCCTGCGATATCGCATTGCCGTGCGCCACGCAGAACGAGATCGACCAAGCCGCGGCCAAGTTGCTCGTCCAAGGCGGCGTCAAAGCCGTCGGCGAAGGAGCCAACATGCCTTCCACGCTGGAAGCGATCGACGTATTCCTGGACAACAACGTCCTCTTCGCTCCCGCTAAAGCCGCGAACGCCGGCGGCGTAGCCGTATCCGCCCTGGAAATGGCTCAAAACAGCGCCAGGCTGTCCTGGACGATGGAGGAAGTCGACGCCAGGCTGCAGACGATCATGAGCAACATCTACCGCGCCTGCATCAATGCGGCCGAGCAATACGGCATTCCCGGCAACCTCGTCATCGGCGCCAACATCGCCGGCTTCGTCAAAGTCGCCGACGCGATGATCGCGCAAGGCATTTAATGATCGTGGAAGTCGTCTGATCGTCTGATGATCGCGCGGGACGCTTGATCGTCTGATGATGGCGGGGGGCGTCTGATCGTCTTATGATCGCATAAAGCATTTAATGAAAAGAAACCAAGCTGCGCAGCTTCACGACCACGTAGCTTGGTTTCTTTTTTGTCGGCCATGCCGCCGCTGTAGGAAGCAGCCCGGCGAATTAATGCACCCGGTACCGTGCCCCTTTCCGGGCCGAAAAGCGGACGATGCCGTCTCCGACCGGCGTCGTCCGAACGGGGCCTTCGTCGCCCGACAGCATGGCGCCTTCCTGCAGGCGAATCGCGCAATCGCCGTCCAGGGTCGCACGCAGCTCCGCCGTCTTCAGCTTGCCGTCCGTCCACGAGAACGCGACCTCGAAGCCGACCCTGGCCCGGAAGCCGCTGACATCGCCCGCGGGCCATGCGTCAGGCAGTGCCGGTAAAAATTCGATGTATCCCTGATGCGATTGCAGCAGCATCTCCGCGATCCCTGCCGTGGCGGCAAAGTTGCCGTCGATCTGGAAGGGCGGATGGGCGCAGAGCAGATTGGCGTAGACGCCGCCGCGCTCGCCGTACATCGGCGCGCTATGGTCGACGAGCCGCAGCATGCGGTCGACGAGCGCAAGCGACCGATTGCCCTCCGCGAGCCTCGCCCACAGCGCGATTTTCCAGCCGAGACTCCAGCCGGTGCCTTCGTCGCCCCGAATATCAAGGGACCGCCGGGCCGCGGATACCAGTTCTGGCGTCTCGCGCGCCGTCAGCTGCCGGCCGGGATATACGCCGAACAGATGCGAGACGTGACGATGGTGCTCGTCCTCGTCCTCGAAGTCGGCGGACCATTCCTGCAGCCTCCCCCGGCGGCCGACCTGCAGCGGCAGAAGCCGGTCGCGATGATGCAGGACCGTATCGCGGAACGCCTCTTCCCCGCCCAAGATGTCGGCGGCCTCCGCGACGTTCGTGAAGAGATCCCATATCAGCGAAAGGTCCATCGTCGAGGCCGCGCTCACGCTGGCCAAGCCGTCCGGCGTCCGGAACTTATGCTCGGGGGACGTCGACGGCGACGTCACGAGCCTGTCCGCTTCGTCCTCGAGCAGCCAACCCAGGCAGAACCTGGCCGCTTCCTTCATCGTCGGATACGCGGTGTCGCGCAGATACGTCTCGTCGCCGCCGAACGCGAAGTGCTCCCACAGATGCTGGCACAGCCAGACGCCGCCCATCGGCCAGATGGTCCATACCGCCTGGCCGTGGCGGCCGTAATCGCCGACCGGCGATGTCTGGCCCCAGATGTCCGTATTGTGATGCGCCACCCATCCTTCGGCGCCGTAGTGCCGCCGCGCCGTCTCCGCGCCGTTGCGGGCCAAGACGCCGATGAACCGCAGCAGCGGCTCGTGACATTCGGCCAGATTGGCCGTCTCGGCCGGCCAATAATTCATCTCCGCGTTGATGTTGAGCGTCCAGTTGCTGCTCCAAGGCGGCCGGGTCTCCGCGTTCCAGATGCCCTGCAGATTGGCCGGCAGCGTGCCCGGGCGGGAGCTGGCGATCATCAGGTACCGGCCGTACTGGAACAGGAGCTCTGCGAGCCCGGGATCGTCGCCCTTGGCTTGCGCGATCCGGCGGTCGGTCGGCAGATCGGCGGCGCCTTCCCGCCCGTTCGCCGCCAAGTTCAGGCGGACGCGTCCGAACAGGGCGCCGTGATCGGCGACATGGCGCGCCCGGAGCTCGGCGTCGCTGCGCGCCAGCGCCGCTGCCGCAGCGGATGCCGCTGCAGCCGCGGCTTCGTTCGTGTCGCGGTCCGGCAGGCTGAACGACCCGCGGAACGTGGTCGCGGCGGCGAACACGAGCGTGATCGAGGTCGCGCCTGCGATGTGCACGCCTTCCGGCGCGAGCGTCATCGTCCCTCCCTCGTGCCGCACGGCCAGCCGGCCGACAAAGCGCATGGCGTCGGACGTGTCGAAGTCGCCATAACGAATCTGCCTGTCCTCGTCGTAATAGCTCGGGGACACATGCTCCGGCGCCAGTCCCAGCAGCTCCAGCTGCCCGTCCCGGACGAAGGTCCGGCTGCGCAGCGGACTGCTTAGCGCGGCACGCAGGCCGATCGCGCCCGGAACGCTGGACGCTAGACGCACGACGATCGCGTCGTCGGGATGCGACGCGAATACCTCGCGCTTGAAGCGGGTCCCGCCGACGCGATATTCCGTCGTCGCGACCGCTTCCTCCAGATTCAGCGAGCGCTTGTAGTCGTGGGCCAGGTCGCCGTGCTCGAGCTGCAGGCGCAGCTCGCCGAGGGGCAAATAAGACTGCGTGTACGGCCCCATCATATCGGCTGCGCGCAGATCGGCCTCCCCATATCGACCTTGGGCGATCAACGCGCGGACGTCCTCAAGCGCGGCCAGCGCCTTCGGATTGTGCCAGTCCCGCGGCATGCCGGACCAGAGCGTCTCTTCGTTAAGCATTAGACGGTCGGTCTCGACGCCGCCGAATACCATCGCCCCAAGCCTGCCGTTGCCGACGGGCAGCGCTTCAGTCCACGCCCGGGCCGGCTTATCGTAATGCAGTTTCACAGGTTCTCTCCGCCTCTCCGTCGCATTCATAGCTCGACCATCGCTTTAATGACGCGGGTCTCGGGCTTCAGCCAATCCTCGAACCGTCCGATCATATCGTCCAGGGCGGCGCGATGCGTGATGTACCGGCCGACGTCGATGTCTCCGGCGGCGACGGCTGCAAGCACCCATTCGAAGTCTTCCCGGGTCGCGTTGCGGCTGCCCATGAGGGTCAGCTCGCGCTTGTGGAATTCAGGGTCATGGAACGCAATGTCGGCGCTGACCAGTCCGACGTAGATCAATCTGCCGCCGTGCGAAGCGTATCCGAAGGCCGATGCCATCGACTGCGCATTGCCCGTGGCGTCGAAGACGGCGCCGGGCAGCTCGCCGCCGTTCGCGGCCAGCAGGCTTCCAAGCGGATCCTGAAGCGCTTGCACCGTCGCATCGGCGCGCGCCCAGTCGCGGCAGAACGCCAGGCGGTCCTCGTTGACGTCCATGGCGATGACCTTGGCGCCACGCGCCTTCGCGAACGCCATGACGCCCAGTCCGATCGGACCCGCGCCGATGACGAGGGCGGTCTCCCCTGCGGCGAGACCCGACCGGCGCACGGCATGCGCGCCGATCGCGAACGGCTCCAGCGTCGCCGTCTGGTCGAGCGTCAGATCGTTCGCGACGATCAGATGCGTCGCCGGCACCGCGATACGCTGCCGCATGCCGCCGTCGATATGGACGCCGAGCACTTTCATGTCCGTACAGCAGTTCGTCTTGCCGCCCCGGCATGCGATGCAGGTCCCGCAGTGCATGTACGGAATGACGCCGACCTGATCGCCGACCTTAAGCTTCTCCTCGCCCGGATCGACCGCCTCGACGATGCCGGCCAGCTCGTGCCCCAGAATGCGCGGATAGGCAAAAAACGGCTGTCTCCCCTTGTAAGCATGCAGATCGGTTCCGCAGATGCCGATCCGCCGGATCGCGACGATCGCTTCCCCCGGCTTGCGGACGGGCTCCGGCAGATCGTCGGCCTGCCGGAAGCGCCCGATCTCCTCGCAGACGATGCCCCTCATGTTCGCTCGACTCCGATCGTCCTGTTGTATTCGGCACGCCCGCTCGGCCAGGTCCGGTCGCGCACGGGCGCCAGAATCGCGAGCACCTCGGCGAGCAGCTGCTCGTCGATCTGCTCCTCGGTCCACGCGGCGTTGTTCGCGATGTTGGCCGGATTCGCCGTGCTGACCAGCGTCGTCGGGATCCGTTCATTGGCCGTCGAGAACTGAACGGCCAGCTTCGCGATGTCCGCGCCACGGTCCGCGCAATGCTGCGCGGCCTTCAGGCACGCCGCCTTGATGTCCTGTCCGGCGGGATGCCAGTCCGGAGTGCCGCGCGTACTCAGCAGGCCCATCGAGAGCGGCGAGGCATTGGCCAGTCCGACGCCGCCTTCTTCAAGCAGCGGCAGCAATCCCAGCAGACTCGTATCGTTCAACGCATAATGGCAGTAAGAGAGGATGCAGTCCACCCGGACGCGCGGAATGAAAGCCTCGAACAGCGCCAGCGGAAGCCCGGAGATGCCGGCGAACCGGATCTTGCCGTCGTCCTTCAGCCGCTGCAGCGCGGGAATCGCTTGTTCGAGAATAATGTCCGCCGGCACGAACTCGATATCGTGCAGATACAGGATATCGATCTCGTCCACGCCCAGCCGCGCGAGGCTCTCGTCTACGCTGGCGAAGATCCGTTCGCTGGAAAAGTCGAACGTATCCTCGCCGTAGCGGCCCGCCTTCGTCGACAGCAGGTACTTGTCGCGGGGAATGTCTTTCAGCGCCCGGCCAAGTACGGCTTCCGCCTTCGTCGCCCCGTAATAAGGAGAGACGTCGATATAGTTGATCCCCGCGTCGATCGCGGCTTGCACCGTCTTGATGCTCTCGGCCTCGTCGGTGTTCCGGAATACGGAGCCGAGCGAGGACGCGCCGAAGCCGAGCACGGAGACGTCGAGCCCCGTTTTTCCTAGTTTGCGGTATTTCATGTTGCCATCGTCACCTTCGTCCTTTAGATTTTCAGCCGGTAGAATGCTTTGGCATTCCCTCCGAACAGCTTTTCTTTTTCGGCGTCTCCCCAAGTGTCCGGCAGCGCGCGCTCCAGGATGTCGACCAGCTCGTCGTAGCCGGCAGCGAGCAAGCATACCGGCCAATCGCTGCCGAACAGAACCCGGTCGGGGCCGAAGCACGCCAGCGCATGGCGGACGTAAGGAACGAACTGCTCGGCCCGCCAATTCGTATGGTCCGCCTCGGTGACCATGCCGGACAGCTTGCAGTACAAATTCGGATGCGACGCCAATTCCGCCATACGGCTCGCCCAAGGCTCCATCGCTCCCTCGGCGATGCGCGGCTTGGCGATATGATCGATGACGCCGTGCAGGCCCGGAACCTGCTTCGCGAGCTCGGCCAGCTGCTCGAGCTGATCGGACTTAACGAGCAAGTCGACCGGGACGCCCCGCTTCGCATACCCGCGCAGCGCCTCGATATAAGCATCGGCGAGGATCGCGGCGGCATCGGGCAACTCCTGGATCATGATGCGGAAGCCGACGAACTTCGGATGACGGGCGAATCGCTCGTAGTACTCCGCATGCCTGGCATCCGCCGGATCCAGATACCCCACGACGCCCAGGATCGACGCGTACCGGTCTGCCAGCGACAGCATAAAGTCCGTCTCCTCGGGCGTCGGCGCCGCTTGAACGAGTATCGAGCCGTCCAGCCGATGCGCGTCCAGATGCGGCTGCAGGTCGGGCGGCAGGAAATCCCGGTACAGAACGGGGAGCTCCGGCGTGATCCAGCCATAATCGCCCCTGTCGATCTTCCAGTAATGCTGGTGGGCATCGATTCTCATCCGACATCTCCCTTTTTGAATGCAATGTTGTAACCGCTCTCTCTTTATATTAGCATCTAAAATGAAAACTCAAATTGCTTAAGCTTGCACATTTATATCTTTTTTTGATATTTTAAATTCTAACTCGCCTGTGCGAAGTGGGAGCCGATGAAGCAGATGAAGCGGATAAAGCCGATTCACAAGCAGTTTAACGTTCCGCCCGCCTTTCCTTTTTCGTTCGTGTACAGGGACACCAAGACCAAGCAGCGCGAGCTGCCCGATCATCTGCACGACTGGCACGAGATCGTGTACGTCCATGGCGGCAAGGGCATCTTTTTTATCGATCGAACCTTCTACGAAATGCAGGCGGGCAGCCTGTTCATCATTCCGGGCAACACGATCCACCGCGCCTTTCCCGACGCGACCGATCCCGTCACGTCGACCGCCGTTTTTTTCAATTCGGCGTTGGTCCCGCAGCCTTCGCTAGGCGAATCGTTCTCCTATTTGCAATGCTTCGAGTGGAGCCGGCTGAACCGGACGCATCACGTCCTGTGCGGCGCCGGACTTCAAACGTCGCTCGAGCACTGCCTGCGCGAGATCGATCAAGAGCTGCGCGCTTCGGAGATCGGATGCCGGCATGCCGTGGCCCTGCAGG
>Ga0209566_100305_pt1 | contig 44437 bp, 42 predicted proteins | sample Araplavi_mTSA_r2_2_FD_184287 | JGI IMG/M metagenome (GOLD analysis project Ga0209566, IMG submission 184287) | Arabidopsis root microbial communities from North Carolina, USA - plate scrape CL_Cvi_mTSA_r2 (SPAdes) (version 2) | ecosystem: Host-associated > Plants > Roots > Endosphere | place...
AAGTAGCCTCTATTCTGGTTATCGGACAGCTGGAGAATCATAAAATAAGATCCCAAACGAAATAAAGACCAAGCTACACCCCATATGCACCTTAGAAGTAGCCAAGTGTAAAAACCATCAACCCATCCGTATGATAAAGTGGTCGTTCCGGCAATAAACACAGCTATTAGGATGTCATTTTTAATTCGTATCTTCTTGTACAACCATCCAATAAAAGGCCCTAGTGGTAATCTAACTAGACGGTTGGCCGACAGTAGGATTCCTACCTCAATAAGAGAAGTAAGCCCAACCTCCTTCCAATGGATCGGCAGAACAACATATAACATGGAATCCCCAAAAAGAGATACGGCTGTCACGAGTGCAAGATAAATTATAGGCTTAATATTTTCTTTTTCTTTTTCCCGGTCTCTGATACAAACTTCTCCCTTCATTCAAGAAAAGGCATTGCCTCATACCTCATAGACAATGCCAATAGATCTTTAGCTACAGCAAGAAGACTTCGGTACCACCGGTATGTTAACTGATGAACAACAAGAACTTACCGTTTCTGCCTTTACAAGTGGCTTCTCACTTTCCTCAGATACGCAGCATGAATGATTCTGAACACTGCATACCCCTGTTTCGGGAAGTTCAAGCTCAACTCTCTTGGCTGTTTCAAAATCGCCAACTAGAGCTGCCACAACGGATCTTACCTGTTCATACCCTGTAGCCATTAAGAAAGTTGGTGCTCGGCCGTAGCTCTTGGAACCTACGATATAAAAGTCTTTCTCTGGTTGTCTTAACTCTTTCTCCCCATGCGGTCTTACTGTACCGCAACTGTGAACATTAGGGTCGATAAGTGGTGCTAATTCCACAGTGCTCTCCAAACTTGGATCCGTCACCACTCGGACTTCCCTGTTAAAAGATAGATCCGGGCGGGAGCCTGTATTTGAAACAATTTCATCGATATCATCCATGTAAAGCATTTCATTCTTTAAAGCACCCGAGACCTTAATTTTGCCTCTATTATCTTTTAATTCTTGAATGTAAAAAGGCGTTAAAACCTTAACATTTTTTGACTCAACCAGTTTCTGAATCCGTGTACCCAGTTCACCTCTAGCAGCCAACTCATCTTGCTCTTGCCCTCCATAAACATCTTTAAGCTTAGCTTTCCGGAGAACCCAGACAATTTCCGTTCCTTGAGCTTGATCTTTGAGTTTTCCAAGTTCCAAAAGCGTATTAATGGCGGAATGGCCGCTCCCGACAACAAGCACCTTCTTGCCACTATAACGCTCTTTATCCTTGCCAAGAACATCTGGTATGCCATAGAAAATACGGTCGCTGAGAGAATGCTCCTCGGTCGTCCAGACTCCCTCTGAAAGGACAGGATTCGGGTTATCCCATGTGCCTGTGGCATCAATGACTGCTCTAGCTTCAACCGACTTCCGTACACCATTTTGTTCCACATGCAAAACGAATGGAAGATTGTAGCGACCCTCAGTTTTAACTTTGTTAAGGCCCTTTCGGCTTACAGCAACTACTTTTGAATTTACATGAAGGAAAGGCTTAATTTCAGGCAGGTTTGCCAAAGGTTTAAAATAGTTTTCAATCAATTCAAGACCAGTTGGGATTTCTGAGTTATTAGGGGTTACCCAACCGTGTGCAGAGAGTAACTCCCGTGCAGCCTTGTCGATATTATATTCCCATGGAGAAAATACTTTAACATGAGACCATGTTGCAACGTTAGAACCAACTTCGGTTCCGGATTCAAACATCAGGAACGCCTCTCCACGAATGGCTAAATGCGCAGCCGCGGCAAGACCGACAGGACCGGTCCCGATGATGGCTACAGGTAATTTCGTTTGAGTAAGAACGTTTATTTCAGACATTGAGTTACCTCCAAGTAATAGATTTTCAATTAGTTATGACGAGCAGGAGTTTCAAAGGACGCATTACGTGTTGATTTTTAGCAGCAAACAGTTGCACAACAAGCGACTTGAGGTTGCTTGGATTTGAATAAGTTAGTGATATTATCGAGCCTGATTCGAAATCGCTGTTTGACTTGTAGCTCCTTTAAATCAAGCTGGTAAACCCGTTGGGCTGACTGAGACACATATATAAGTTGTGGATTCAAATCATGAAATAGCATACCAAAACACTTCTTTTATCAAATAATATTGATTTATTAATCAAAAAAAAATGATGATTGATTCAAAAAAATTTACTTTCCGCTCGGTCTAAAAACACAACAAAGCTGCTCGGACAATATTCCGTTTACTTCTGCCTGGTTAATCTCATAATAACTCCAAGTACCAATAACTTCTTTAGTTATTAAGTCTGCATCTAACAGGATCTTTAAGTGGTACGACAGTTTGGATTGAGCCATTTCGACGATATCACACAGGTCACACACACATGTTTTACCACGCTGGGTTAACTCATACATGATCTGCAGTCGTTTGCGATCAGCTAGGGCTTTAAATTTAGCTTCGTATGAAATAAAAAATGGCTCATTTGGTGTTGTAGTTGTTTTTATTTCTTGTAGAGGAATTATGGTTTTCATTTATTCTCACCTGACTATTTAATCAAATATTTTTGATGTAATGATAATATATAACAAATCAATCCATATAGCAATGCTTAATCAAAGTTATTTGATGAAATGTATTACTAAATGTTCGAGTAAAATAAGGTTTTAGATTGAAGCTATTGATTGGCTTCAATTTTAAAGTTGAAAATTCGTCGGCATTTGATAAATATGTTATATACTAATAATGAAAGTGGCAGCCCAAGACCAAAAAATAAAGTCCTAGACTGCCGCCACTATTTTTAGAACATTAATTTGTCCATGTTGTAATCGTGCCAGTCATCGTCCGTGGGTTCTGTCAATACATATTGAAAACCCGTAAGGAGTATTTCTTTATACTTAGTGAAAGCATCCTGTGAAATTTTTCCTTCATTTAAATTATTCATAATGCTCATCGTATTCTGCATAAATAGCAACGGATTGATAAAATCCGTTATATCTTTCCATCCCCCATGACCGTGTTTATTTTGCAGGATATCATCACAACGCCCTTTACAACTTGGCACTACTTTGGTAATAATGTCTTGGTTGTTTTGAATAATGATAAGAATACCAGGACCTTTGTCATCACTTCCTTTAATAATATCCGAACCACAATGAGAGCATTCAATAACTTTTTCTTCCCCATATAATTTTATCACAAGCATTTCTCCTCTCGACTCCATAGTAATTTTCCTTACATTTCCAAATTATACACTGATATTTGCTTTATTTATAGCAATTTAAAAATATCGCATACTGCCAAAGTCTACTCATTTATTTTCATAGTTTATTTCTTTATTTCTCAATCTAGAACTCTTTTTCCCTGCATAACTAAACCATCATGTTTTGAAGTGCATTTACAAAACCTTAACCACCAAATATAAGTTAATAATTATATAATCATTTACAAATAATAATGGAGTTGAGATAATAATGAGGAAACCAGTTCGCATTTACTTCTTATGTATACAAAATCGCTGTCGAAGTCAAATTGCAGAAGCGTTTGCTAAACATTATGGTGGGGAACACGTTATCGTCGAAAGTGCAGGGCTAGAACCACATGATATTCATCCTTTAACTCTAGAAGTCATGAGGGAAATTGGAATTGAGTTATCAGGAAATACTTCAAAGAAAATCGTTATGAAGTATTTCGTCGCGTCTAATGTCATTGTTAAGCTCTGCCAACAAGTTGCAGAACGCTGTCCAATCGTCCCTTTTGGTATCACTAGTATGGATTGGAACATCGAGGATCCACTGCTATCAGGAGATATTCAAACAGTAAGACAGGCAAGAGATCAGATTCAAAAGAAAGTAATCGAACTATTAAAAGGCTTGAATGTACCGATATAAGGAGCGTGTTATTTTGGCCGATATTGAAAAGCTATCTGATGTCTGTAAACTGCTCGGAGACAAAATGAGATTAACGATCCTCTCCTTGCTCAAAGAACGCGAGCTATGTGTGTATGAGATTGTTGAACTCTTACAAACCAGTCAGCCAAATGTGAGCCAACACATGCGTAAGCTGAAAGCCGGTGGTTTAGTGAAGGAAGCCAAAAAGGGCCAATGGGTTTTTTATTCATTAAACATCGAGGATAAACCCTATCTTCATGAATTTTTTCAGCATCTGCCATCCCAAAAAGAAAAAGTGGATGCGGTTTCTTGTAAAGATCTAAATTGTTGTGATTAGGAGGAACCATGACTTTCATTGCGGTAATTATTTTTCTACTTACATTAACTTTTGTTATTTGGCAGCCTAAAGGCCTCAACATTGGATGGTCGGCATCTGCAGGCGCTATCCTGGCACTGATCTTTCAAGTCGTATCTTTTCATGATGTACTGACCGTTACATCCATCGTCTGGAATGCCACACTTGCATTCGTCGCGATTATTCTCATCTCATTAATCTTGGATAATATCGGATTTTTTGAGTGGGCTGCCTTACATATGGCGCGAATAGCTAGAGGAAACGGACGGTTCATGTTTGTGTACGTTATTTTGTTAGGCGCGGCAGTTGCTGCGTTTTTCGCAAATGATGGTGCAGCGCTAATTCTAACACCGATTGTACTAGCTATGGTTCGGGCATTAAAGCTGCCGGACAAAATGATTTTACCTTTTATTATGGCAAGTGGTTTCATTGCAGATACAACTTCTTTGCCTCTGATTGTCAGCAACCTTGTTAATATCGTATCTGCGGATTTCTTCAGCATCGATTTCGTCACTTATGCAAGCCGTATGATCGTGACAAGCCTCTTTTCTTTAACGGCAAGTCTGGTGGTTCTGTTCATTTTCTTCAAGAAGGACATTCCAACGAAATACGATATGAAACAATTAAAGAAGCCAGTAGATGCCATTAAAGATCTTAAGTTATTTAAAATGTCATGGCTGATCCTTGGTATCCTTCTCGTGGCGTATGTAAGCAGTGGATTTATTAAAATTCCTGTTTCCATTATCGCAGGCGCCGTGGCACTAATTTTCATTTTAATGGCTAGATCAAGTAAGGTGATTGAAACTAAACGAGTAATCAAGGATGCTCCTTGGGCCGTAGTTATATTCTCTATTGGCATGTATGTAGTTGTATATGGTCTTAAAAACGTTGGCCTCACCGATGCATTGGGTAAAGTTGTTGAGAACTTAACGGGACAAGGATTATTTGTTGCAACGGTCGGAATGGGCTTCTTGTCTGCCATCTTGTCCTCCATCATGAATAACATGCCAACAGTTATGATCGATGCGCTAGCAATCAAAGGTACAAACACAGAAGGCATTATTCGAGAAGCATTAGTCTATGCCAACGTTGTGGGAAGCGATCTCGGTCCTAAGATAACACCTATCGGGTCACTTGCAACACTCTTATGGCTACATGTTTTATCTACGAAGGGTGTAAAAATCACGTGGGGCAATTATTTTAAGACAGGCATCATTCTTACTGTCCCTACACTTTTTATTACACTTACAGGGCTTTATCTATGGCTCAGCGTCATTCATACAACAAGTGTGAACATTTGGTTGTTAATTGTTGCGATTGCAGTCATTGTGGTAGTCGCCGCGCTAATCATAAAAGCCGTTTTTGGTACAAAACAAATGAAGAGAGAGCATCAAGGTGCCTAAGCCTGGTTGCCTCCCACAAAAAGGAGAAGTAACACCATGGAAAACAAAAAACCTTTAGTTTATTTCCTTTGCACTGGAAACTCTTGCCGCAGCCAAATCGCTGATGGATATTTGAAAGCTTTAGGTGGGGATAAATACGAAGTTAAAAGTGCTGGATTGGAAGCCCACGGACTAAATCCGCGTGCAGTCGCAACAATGAAAGAAGATGGAATCGATATTTCGAATCATACATCTGATGTAATTGATCCGGAAATTTTGGCTCAAGCTGATTACATCATTACTTTGTGCGGTCATGCTAATGACAACTGCCCTGTTGTTCGAAATGATAAGGCTGAAAGATGGCATTGGGGATTTGATGATCCTGCTAAAGCAATTGGAACTGAGGAAGAAATTACAGCAAAATTCCGTGAAGTGCGTGGATCCATTAAGAACCGGATTGAACAATTCCTGAAAGAAGGCAAGTAAAATGATCAGAAGAATGCATGTTGCGGTCAACTGTTCAGACCTTGAGAAGTCGCTCGATTTTTACCGTGCTTTCTTTGGGGTGGAACCTACTAAAATTAAAAGCAACTACGCTAAATTTGAGTTGGACGATCCAGCCCTTCACTTCTCCTTAAATGTTCGCCCCTTTGAGAAAAATGGCGTCCTTAATCATTTGGGGTTCCAGGTAGATAACACGGAAGATGTATTGGCGATGGGCGAGCGTTTAAGACAAAGCGGACTTCTTCTCATTGATGAAATGAATACAACTTGTTGTTATGCGGTTCAAGATAAAGTTTGGGTATATGATCCGGACGGTAATGCGTGGGAAATCTTCTACACAAAAGAAGATTCTGAATTTGAATCTGCAGGGGATGCGAGGGATATGTCTCTATGTTGTGCCCCACCCTCTGCATCGTCCTCACCTGTAACGATTGAATTTACACCTTTCAAGATAAAGTAAGGAGCTCATCATGCAGAAAAATTATCAGGCAATAGTTGAAGATAAAGTATTCTTTGGTGGAGCAGCAGACGTCGAGGACATGGTTAAAAACGAGAATGTAGAGGTTATTGTGGATCTGCGGGGAGAAGCTACGGAATGCGCATATCCTGCAGAAGGCGTAGAATGGCGTCAGGTGCCGCTTGGTGACAATGCGGAGGGATCACAAGACGAACTATTCCAACAGGCTATAAATCACGTTGTAGAGGCTTATAAGAGCGGTAAAAAGGTTGGATTCCATTGTGGTGGCGGAAAAGGCCGTACTGGCGCCGTAGCAATCGGTACTCTGATTACTTTAGGCATAAGCGAGAACATCGAAGATGCGGAAAAGTTGGCGAAAAGCATTCGTCCAGTGGTTAGTATTAGGCAGCCGCAACGTGAGGCGCTTGAGAAATTATTTAATAAGTAATATGATGAGGCCCCCTGGCAATATTTTTGCTAACGGGGCCTATATTATTTTAATAAAGAAATTGCGTCCTTTAATAAATTCAAACGTCTCTGTAATAAAACGATTCAGGAGGAAAAGCATGAACCCCGAGGAAGTATAGAGATCATTCTATAGCCCAAAGAGAATCCGCTCTATCTGGCGATGTTTCCTCACCGTTGGGATCATTTAGTTTGATACCACTCCTCTTGTTTTCTGCGTATTTTGATTAAAATTTGTTCTAATTCCTCGACATATTTAAATACCATTCCATTTAGGTTGTATTTCTCAATGACCCTCTCTCTTGATCCATTCTTATTCAGGTAGGATACGACGTCAATTTCAGTCCATCCCAAACTAACTCGTGAAAAATAACTTCGCTTAGTGGTTGTCCCACGTTTAGTGTTTGTCGGATGTCCAATGGTCTCATTTCTAAACTCACGAATCAAAGTAGAATTGGGGTATTCTTTATAATTTAATTTTAATTCAAATGATTCAGCTAATAGATTTAGAGCATCTTGTTGAGTGTATATGCATTGTAATACCCCATATAGCCGCAAATATTTTTTCTCATCCGTTTCCCCTAAACCATTTTTTACAAACTCTTTGATCCCTAACGTTGTGTCGTCCATTATATCCATAGCGATACATAGCTCATCCCACTTATTCATCTCTTTATTACGTCTGTACATATCAACAAAATGATTTTTGTTTACATAATCACGAATTTCTTTCATTAATATTTGAATGCTTTCCAATCCTTTCGCCTTCTTTCGTATTCTGCGTCCTTCTTTTGGTTTCTAAACAACTTTACAGTGTAAATTTAGCAAGAGCTCTTATGTTGCTAGTGAAGCTAATAAGTATTAAACGAACGGCCAAATTATCACATGACCGTTCATTTTTTAGAGAGCTCCTCATCCGTAAATTAAACATCAACTGTCGATTATTAATTATGTGCTTCTCTAATCATCAACTTGATCCTGTTCCGCTATAATCCGTTCAGCATCACGATCATATGAGTCAGCAACTCCTCGGAGTGAGGCTGCAAGACGCTGATACCCAGCGTTCTCAACATCCTCAGCTTGTTGTCTGTATTTTTCAGCAAGATCTCTTTCTGGTTGCCCGGTCGGATCTACCCAATGAGCCCCACGAGAGTTAAATAACTCAATGCAGAACCCTCTTCGCATCTTCTCTGCATCTTTAGCATTCAGGGCTTCTGCAACATTTTGATTAATCCATAGACCGCTAGGATCAGGTGGACAATACACTAAAACTTCTCCAATTTGAGAAAGTGCTACATCAAAATGCCCCGATGAGTTACAAGTTGTTTTAACTTCTTGTAACCAAGCAATAAAATCCTCTCCAGAGAACCCGTTGCCCTTTCTCATACCCGGTGGTATCTTCCACTCTTTAAGTAATCTGTATGCATTTGTTGCCATTGCCTTTTCCTGATCTGTTAACTCAGCATCCAATAATAACCCTCTGTCAGAACGATAAACTAATCGAATCACCTCGCAGAAAAAACTTGAATCAGTAGCAAGGCGATTACTTAATAATTTGGGAGATGCCCCACTGTAACCATCAAGAAGTGGTAGATATGCCCATTCAACTCGGAAAAGTTGATCGGGATCGGTTTCATCGCTATCCTGCAGAGCTCTGATAACTTCGATAATGTTATGGTTATTCAACAAATATGAGGGTTCACTTGAAGTAATTGCAGCAATGAGGGCGCTAGTTGCTTGAGTTTCCTTCAAAGATTTACCCTCGTGAAAAATCTTATCTATACAATCAATAGCAGCGTACGGTCTACCGTATTGTAACAACTTATCTATTGCAAGCTCCAAATCACTATCAACTTGATATGGGTTCACATTCGCTTTGCCCCAATACTCTACTTCGGATTCACCTAAAATTACACTTACACGTTTCCAAGTCTCCTTTGTGAAAGGGAGCGCGGCAAAAAAACGACCCGTTTCTTGATACGTCCATCCTTTCATACTTACACTATCAACCCACGTCCAGCCACGGTTCCAAAAACGACCAGTTATAAATGAGCTTGTGATTTGTTCCAATCGCTTATCAACTAAATTTAAGTACTCTGGGAGAATCAAGTATTCGACATCTGCTTCACTAACAACACCGAGAGAATAGCCGACACTTGAGGGAGATTCTACTGACGATGCAAATCTTAATACTTCATCAAGTCCTCCATATTTAAGGATCTCTCTGATTGCTTGTTGTCGACGATCTTCTAGGCTTTGTCTCTGTTGCTGCCAGTTGCCCTTTTCTTCAAAGAGATCTGATTCACGGTTAGAGCAAACGATATAGATTTGATGGATTTATTGGTGCAAGTGCTTCAGTAGCTTTCTCTATTTTTGTTATTAAACTGGAGTTAAGTGCCCATTCAGCTTCAGTGTAACGTTTATGCTTTAAAATGAATTTTGTTAATTCAGTCCAGAGACTAACTCTTTCGGCTTCCGGTGTGCTTATAAGCTCTGCTGATGAACAATGCTCTAATAATTTTTCAAAAGATTCCGGTGGAAGAGAATCTAGATGTTGAACGAGTTCAGTTAATTTTATTATATCGGTCTTTGCCATGTTAATGGCCATCTCAGCGTAGTTCGACACCTGCTCCCAATATTCCACACGATTAACTTCATTCTTCCAATCCATAGGAATTATTTTAAGATACTTAGGTTTATGAGATCCTGATGATGTTTGAAGTTGATGTGGCAAAGTACTTAATATCAATTTCCAACCAACTTCCGGAACTTCTTTTACAAGCGTTAGAATTGCCACCTTTCGTTTTGCTATAGATGCCATAGTTTGTGGAAGCCACGGAAGGAAAATTGTCGAGAGCGAATTTGATGGTCTATTTGCCCATTTACCTCCTGGATCACGGGCGGCCAGTTCCCCGAGTATAATTGTTACTCTAACGAGGTACTTTTCTCCCCAAGCAAGCGTCTCTAAAGCCCAGAGTAGCCCCGTGATGTAGTTTGATCCCCAAATTGCACCTCCCTCTTGCTTAAATAGCTCATCATACGGACATGGAATCTCTTGTAATGCTCTCTCAATAGCACTTAATAACTCATTAGGGGCTGCTTCGGCAAGTAACGGGAGTAGATCATTTAAGCTTCCCCACAGCGCCCAGTCTGCATTCTCAAAAATCTTCCTAACCGCCTGCGTTGCTATTGCTTCAGGCTTTTTAAAGGAACAATTCGTTAAAGCACTCGGGCTACTTCCTAAAAGAGCCAGACTTTCAACAACCCCTTTACGTAAAGCCCTAGAATATTTCAGTACTTTTCCATTCAAACTAAAAGCATCTCTTTGATCAGATGGTAAAAGAAGCTTAGGATCGCACTCTGTAAGTATCGTAACGACACATTGATTGAAGACATCAAGATTCTCATCAAAAATCCTTGATCCTAATTCGCGCCAAAGCAATTCACGATTCGAAACGTTCCATATCCCGTTCTTAAGTGAAATTGGACTTTGTGGTTTTTGGAGAATCTCTCTAATCTTTGATATCCATACAGAAAACTCTTCACCTGTAAGACATGAGATTATCTCCTTATCTGCATCAAACTCTTCATTCCAAGATCCAAGTAAAATAGCATACACAAGTGGAATAGCAAAATCGGGGTCATTCCAAACAGGTTCTAGGATAGTTTGTGTTGTTTTAACGAGATCTTCAGGTATCGTAATTGTTAAAGGTTTCTCAAAAACTGTACGAATGTTGTCGGGGAGTGAATCCACAGTTATAGAGCCAGCATTTTCGCTTTTATAAGTTACATGCTGCTCTACAAGAGCTAATAGTTCCTCTGAACGATTATGAGCAAACTGCCCGATAAGAGAATGTAACATTGAAAGGATTACTCCTTTAATATCCAGATCATAAATCAGCAAATTAAAGCTCTTTAAGAATCTCCATAATTGATCCTCTGAAATATCAACATTATTGTTAGCAGATTTCAAATGAGTTCTAAACACATTTAATTTTTCTCTTTGTTCGTTGCTAGTAAAATTACCTAAATAAACTCTATCGGAGAAGTCACTAGCATCTGATGCGTGTTTAGCCTGATTTAGCAAAGCACGTACGTGATAAGTATCTGTGCTGCTAAGTGGACCAGTGATTAATGCTATGGCATCTGTATCCTCGACAAAAGACTCTTTAATAAAATCATTCCATGCAGCTTGAACAACTTCACTAAATACTCTATCTCCACTCGTTATTTTGACTGAATGTTTGATTTGACCCAAAAGTTTTGCAAGCTTATCGTCTTCATATCGTTTAACGTAAACAATCAGGTCATCTGTATCATAATTCTGATATTTCCCTTGAAGTTTTATTTCTTTAATTGGCCAAGTTGGTAGACATGGAGAAAATCCGCCGGTCAGCATCAGTACAACAAACGATGCTTGTACTCGGTTTTCAAAATGAATACCTCCGCCACCTGTTGAGTACGGATTGCTAAGTTGTTTACCTGCGTTGATCATATCAGCACCTCTATGACAATTAATAATCTTCCCAATGATTATTTTCGTTCTATCACTTCAAATTAAGGAAAGAACCGGATATGCATCATTAATTTTTAAAATGAAATCGAGGTTCGTTTGTTTTGAGAAAAGGCAAATCAATCATTGAGCTAATTTAGAAATATAATCAATATAAACATTATAAAAGTATATATAGAAAAAAGGTCTCTAAACTATTTTTAACATATAAATCAGTTTTCCTGCCAAGGGACTTCAATTTAGAAAGGTTTTGCATTTACCAGGCAGAATATCATTAAATAAAGTTAAAAATCCTTGCATTTTTAACTTTAGGTGCTTATTATTGATTAAATAATTATAAAACTACACATAATGAACATAATGGGGGGGGATTATATGTACGAACACTTAGCAAAAATTTATTATAAAAACCAAAGTCTTCATGAAACAGAATACGAAAAAAGAATCAATAGCTATGGTACAATTCGACTACCATTTAATATCAAACCTCACAAATCTAATAAAGAGCTCTCATGTTTCTATGTTAATCACCCTGAATTAGACTACTTACATGATCAAATTATCAAACAAAGCAAGCTAATCCGAAACATAATGCTTAGTGAAAATATTCCAGGCATAGCCATAAAACAATATATAAGAGCCAAGTTAATCGATGAGTTAATGAGTACTAATGGGATTGAAGGAGTTAGAAGCACCAAGGCTGAGATGGAAACCGTTTTGGATATTATTGTTCGGAAAGAAAGTTCAGTAAAGAAAAAAGTAAGGCATCATAGCTTAATGAAATCTTACTTCAGTCTCTTAAATGAAGAATATTCTACTATAAATTCAATCGAACAAGTTAGAGAAGTATATGATAACTTAGTTTTAGAGGAAATAAAAAAAGATGAACATTTAGATGGAGCCCTTTTTAGATCCCAACCAGTTGATGTCGTTACAGAAACTGGAAGAGTTATACACAAAGGAGTTTTTCCTGAAAGCTCAATTAATTCGCATCTAATAAATATGATTAACTATTTAAATCACGATAACTCCCCGGCACTATATAAAGTTGCAATCGCACACTATTATTTTGGATATATTCACCCGTTCTACGATGGAAACGGGAGAACTTCTCGGTTTATTAGTAGTATGTACTTAAAGGAAGAATTGGATATTTTAACCTCATTGTCTTTGTCTTACTCTACTTATAAGTCTCAAGATAACTACTACGATGCTTTTTTAGTTTGCAATAACCCCTTAAACATGGGTGAGCTTACATATTTCTGTGAGGTATTCTTTGAAATAATATACCGCGCACAAAGTAATATTCTTGAGGAACTCTCCCAAAAGCAAGCTAAAATGGAACAATTGGAATTACTTATTCAATCTCTTAACTTTAAAGATAAGAATTGCATGAATATATTATATATATTAGGACAGAATTATATATTTGGTATTGAAGGCAAGGGTCTAACAAAAAATGAGTTGATTAGCGCTACGAGTAAGACAGCATATCTTGTTAGAAACGCGTTAGAGAATTTATTGCAAGAAGGTTATATTGAATATCTAAGCAGAAGACCAATTGAATCAACATTGAGCGAGAAATTAAGAGTCCTTTTGGATAACTAAAAGAGAAACTCTAAATTGTTTCGTTTTATTAATGAATCTCTTTACTGGGGGGTTAATTAAATTAATTAACTTTCAAAAAAAACTGGGGCAGAGCAAACTGCTCTTTTTTTACATATATTCAAATTGTTTCGGAATATCTTTTCAGCTTCAGTTCTATAAAATCAATTACTTCTTCTTTGGCTTCTGCTTGTAACTGACGAAAACCATAAATAAGCTTAGTCTCATTAGCATCTAATATTAGTGTGGAACCTTCACTAACTTGATTATTAATCAGCCCGTTAAAATCCAAGTTAAATTTTCTACACAAGTTTATAACAGTTTCGAGTGATGGATCTAGTTTGCCCGATTCTATCTCACTCAAGTTCCCCTGTGATATGTTCAATACTTTTGCAAACTGAATTTGAGTAAATTTGTGTTGCTTCCTTATACTTTTAATTTGCTTACCTATGTTCATAAACATTCAAATTTTCAACTCCAACTATAGTTTGTGTGAAAATTGGTAAAAATATCAGGGTCATTGCTTTGGAATGATAGGACTTATAATACGATAAGGGTAAACAAAAAAGATTGCCCTGAGAGGCAATCTTTTTTGCTCGAAATCATGCATTTTTTCGCCGGACCTTAAATCATGCATATGCTTGCCAAGGCGGCAATATTATGGCTGATTTCACAATCTTTAAGGTCCCCGTTGTGGATTTAGCGTATGGAGGTGAGGGGAGTCGAACCCCTGTCCGAAAATATCGCCACACAGGCATCTACGGGTGTAGTCACAGTTTTGATGTCACCAAGGCCAGCGCCCCGTAACCGGCTCTGTCCAAGGTCAGCCTGATTATCTTCTTCCGTCGACCCCAGGCGGAGACCGAAGCGGCGTATCCCACTAAAGTTGGGCCCCTATCCCGGCACATGGGCGATACAGGGTAGAAGCTAGCTCACAGGTTATTAAGCTGCGAAAGCTAAGTTGTTGTTTTGTTTGCCATTTAATAGGCTTTAGCGTTGTTATAGTGGCCGCGTCCCCACTACCCGCAACCCATGCTCAAACTATCCCCGTCGAATCCAAGAACACCCCCGAATTGTCTTCGACTTCACCATCAGGTAAAGGAAGATTAAAGGAACATCTGGATCAACTCAATTACTTGAGCAATTTGTTGCTGTTTCCCGACTACTTACTTAGTATAACACAAGCCGAGCAAAAGTGAATCACTAGCTTCATGGAAGCTCAGGTGCCGCTTGCCAGCCCTGCCATTTGTCATAGCCATGCCAGGCACGGCTTACCTTGCCACTTTCTGCTTCTCGCGCAGAGCACGCTGAATATCGCGCTGTGCATCCTTCTTCGCCGCGCTTTCACGCTTATCATACTGCTTCTTCCCTTTGCCTAAGCCAAGCAGCAGTTTCGCGTAGCCGTTGCGAATGTAGATCTTCAAAGGAACAAGCGTATACCCTTCCTGCTTGGACTGTCCCAGCAGCTTGGCAATCTCGGCCTTCTTCATGAGCAGCTTGCGCGCTCGCGTCGGGTCCGACGGATTGCTGCGGTTGCCCTGTTCGAAATGGCTGATGTGCATGTTATGCACGAAGGCTTCTCCATTACGAATGGTGGAAAAGCTGTCGCCCAAATTCGCCCGCCCGGCTCGCAAGGATTTGATCTCCGTGCCGGTTAGAACGATGCCACATTCATAGGTGTCTTCAATAAAATAATCGTGCGACGCCTTCTTATTCTGAGCGAGCACTTTGCCGTCGGCTTTCTTCGTAGCCACGTGAGATCCTCCTCCCGCACGCACGTGCAAAACTACATTTGGTGCAATCTATTGTAGCAAGTCTAGTGCGGAAAAGCAAGAAGCGGCGCTTACTTCCGCCGCTTCTTCCCGTCGCCGCCGTCACGACGGCGACCGCCCTTGGCGAGCGCATTCACACCGCTCGCCCAATCCATGCCGCCAGAGCTGCCGCTACCTGGCGTCTCACTGCCAAGCGCGATGCCGCCACGGCCTCTCGCGCGCCCTTCGCTGCGGCCGCTGTCTACGCGGCCCGCGCCAACCGCCTGCAGGCGCTCGCTTAAGCCGCCTCCGTTGCCCTTCGCGCCGCCTGTGCCTCCAGCGGCGCCGGATCCGCCCTTGCCGCCAGCTCCGCCGCGGCCACCACGACCTGCGCCGGCCTTGCCCTTGCCATTGCCGCCGCCACTGCCGCCAGCGCCTGTTCCAGCGCCGGCAAAACCACCGCGGCTGCCAGACTTGCCGCGACCACCGCCGGCACCGCCCTTGCCGCTGCTACCACTGCCGCCGCTGCCAACGCTGCCCGCTTTCCCGCGACCGCTCCGGCCACGGCCACGCTGCTCGCCGCGGCCACCGCGCCCCGCGCCATCCTTATCGCCGCCGCGCAAAAAGCCCGGCTTGCCGCTGCTGCGCGGCTTCATATCGACCATCTCAAAATCGACGGTCCGCTCATCCATATTCACGCGCGCCACACGCACCTTGGCGCCGTCACCAATACGGTAAATGCGGGACGTCCGTTCGCCAATGAGCGCATGCTGCATTTCATGATAATGATAATAATCGTCAGTCAGATCACTCAGGCGAATTAAGCCTTCAACCGTGTTGTCGAGCTCCACGAAAATACCGAAGTTCGTCACGCTAGAAATAATGCCTTCGAACTCTTCGCCGACTTTATCCAGCATGTACTCCGCTTTCTTCAGGGCTTCCGTCTCCCGCTCGGCCTCAACCGCTACGCGCTCCCGCTCCGAGGACTGCCGAGCAATGTCATCCATGCGCGACGCCAAATATTCCTGACGCTGATCGCTCAGCGCACCGCTGCTTTCTAACACCTCGCGAATGACGCGATGAATCACCAAATCGGGATATCGGCGAATCGGTGAAGTAAAGTGGGAATAAAACTCGGCAGCCAAGCCAAAATGCCCTAAGCTCTGCGCATCATAACGAGCCTGCTTCATCGAGCGCAGCATGACTTTGCTGATCACCGTTTCTTCCGGTGTATCTTTAATTTCTTCCAACAGCGACTGTAAAGCGCGTGGATGTACCTTATTGCCCTTTCCTCTGACCACATAACCGAAGTTCGTAATAAACTCCATGAAATGCATGAGCTTCTCGCCATCCGGATCCTCATGAATCCGGTACAGGAATGGCACCTTCAACCAGTGGAAATGCTCGGCAACAGTTTCATTTGCTGCCAGCATGAATTCTTCAATAATCATTTCGGCGATGGACCGTTCTCGCTTCACGATGTCCGTCGGTTTGCCATCCGCATCCACGAGAATTTTGGACTCCTCAAAATCGAAGTCAATGGCACCGCGCTTCATCCGTCGGTCGCGCAGCTTCATCGCCAGCTCTTCCATCAGCTTGAAGTCATCCAGCAAATACGCGTACTTCTCAGCTATTTCAGGCTCCGCTTCATCTCTTAGCAGCTTCCGAACATTCGTATACGTCATTCGTTCACTTGTTTTGATCACACTTGTAAAAATATCGTGCCGCACCACATTTAACTGCTCATCGAACTCCATCTCACAGGACATCGTTAACCGGTCAACCCGCGGATTCAAGGAACAAATCCCGTTCGACAAACGATGCGGCAGCATCGGAATTACACGATCCGTCAAATAGACGGAACAGCCCCGGTTATAAGCTTCTCGATCCAAAGCCGAGCCCTCGCGCACATAGTAGCTTACATCAGCTATGTGCACGCCGAGCACATAATGCCCGTTCTCCAGACGCTCTACGTTGACCGCGTCATCAAGGTCTTTGGCATCCTCGCCGTCAATCGTCACGATGCGCTTGCTGCGCAGATCACGCCGACCCTGCTGCTGGATCTCATCTTCCGTGATTGCATCCGGCACGGCGTCCGCTTCAAGGATAACTTCTTCATGGAAAGCTTCAGGAAGCTGGAATTTACGGACAATGGCTAGAATATCCACACCAGGGTCATCTTTATGCCCCAGAACTTCAATCACTTCGCCCTCAGCCGCCGCGCGTCCTTCCGGATAACTAACAAGCTTAACTACGACCTTTTGCCCCGTGACCGCGCCCATAAATGCATGCAGAGGAATAAAAATATCCCGCGTCACTCGCTTATCATCGGGAATAACGAATGCATAGGTCTCCTGACTCTGGAAAGTCCCTACGATCTGCGTGTTCGCACGGCTGATGACACGTACGACCTCACCTTCCATACGGCCCCCGGCCTGCCCTTTCGTAGTAATCCGTACGAAAATCATATCCCCGTTCATCGCTGTGTTCATATCATTGGCATGAATATACACATCGGGATGCTCCCGGTCATCCGGAATCAAAAAGCCGAACCCTTTGGCGTGCGCCTGCAGCTTGCCTCTTAGTAAGTTCATCCGCTCAGGAACACCATAACGGTCGTTCCGTGTCCGCAGAATCAAGCCTTCCTCTTCGAGGTGGTTCAGTACTTTTAGAAACTCCTTGAATTCCTCAGCATTCCCAATGCCAAAATGCTTCTCAAGCTCCTGATACGTCATCGGCTTATACGCCGTCTCTTGCATAAAACTTAATATTTCTTTTTCCGATATCATCTACTTTTCACCTTCTTGTTGTTCATTAACAATACTATTCTATTTCGCAGCCGCACCTGCCTCCTCTACTTCATAGTATTTCATCTGTAGCGACTGGATAAACGATGAAATATCTTCATAGACCTGCTCTTTTTCCTGATCCAGCAGCAGCCCATGGGAGGACTCATGATAAAAATGCAATTCTTTCATTGGAGACCGGACGTTCTGGTGTAAAAATTCCGCGCTCTCCTGCAGCACGATCGCATCCTTCTTGCCTTGCCCGATCCATATAGGCGCTTCAATCCGCGGCAGAATGACTTTGACATGCTTTAATAGTTTACGCAAACTGATGACGCTGCGAATCGGCGTTTTGGTATACGCACATGACTCATCTAACACAATAGGTGTATCTTTGGGCTTCTTCTCTACATAATCCAGGAAGTGCTGCATCACCGCCGCAAAGACGATTCTTCTCGTTGCCAAAAAAATAGGTGTCGCGATCGACACAATGCCTGACGTCTGGCGTTCTGCCGAGAGCTTCAAGGCGAGCAGTCCGCCTAGTGAATAACCCATGACGACTACGTTCTTGCACACGCCTGCAAGCTTATCGTAGTTCTCCAGCACATGCCCATACCAATCCGTCCATCCGGTGTGCATCATTTCCTCGGGGCTTGTACCGTGTCCAGGCAGTCTAACCGCATTCACGGTAAAGCCCTGATCCTGCATTTTATACCCGATTCGTCTGAACTCCATAGGTGTTCCCGTAAATCCGTGAATCATTAAAATTCCCATATCCCGATTCGTTCCACTGCCAAGCCAAAAGAAAGGGTCGGTTGAATTGTACACGCGCTCTTCGATGTCGTCCAACTCCTTACATGTGTGAATGGCTGAGTAAAATGAAAAAACAGCAGGAGTAGATTTCCCCTGCTGTTATCGTTTTATGTGTGTTAGCCTTTCACAATGTATGCGACGACAATCGACAGAATGAAAAATGCAGCCGCAAGCCCCATCGTGAAACGGGATAAAAACAATTCCAAACCGCGCGCTTTTTGCTTACCGAACAGGTGCTCGGCACCACCAGAGATCGCACCGGACAAGCCTGCACTCTTACCTTTTTGCAGCAAGACAACGCAAATTAATCCGATCGAAGCTATGATTAACAAAATTTTAACAAAAATTACCATGTTATTAGCACCTCAATTGCCTGTTCTTTGGTTAAACAACTAGCATGAGTATTTTAGCATAGTTTGTCCCCAATTACAAGAAAAGGAGACATCCCCTCAATAACGCCCCTCACTACTCGCGTAAGTAGGGAACAGCTGCTTGCTTGCCGCGCACCCGCGAGCCTTTGTTACGGCCAAGAAAAGCCTGCACCGCCTGCTTGGCGCACCAAAGTGCAAATAACGTAAACACGACCGCCCACACAACGGCAGGAACGCCCGTGTAATTCGCCAGATTGCTGGCATCGCCTGCCTGCCGAGCATTGCGGGACGCATACAGAATCAAGGAGAACGGTCCAAACACCGACTCCTCCAGACAAATGAACGCGACCAGCAAATAATAAAAGTCCCTCAACCACTTAGGCGACAGCGCGAGCACGAGAATCGTCAGCACGATAAAGCCGATCAGCCAAGTCACACCAAACGCATTGCGGACAAAAAGCACCAGTGACAGCACAGCCAGCACCGTCATTACCTGCAGACCAAACCGCTGCTTGCCCCGAGAATAGGCTGAGAAGAGGAACCAAGCGAACAAGGAAGCTGTGAAATAGCCGGCTAACGAGACGGGCAGGAACGCCCAGGACTTCGTCAAAGACGAGTAGGTCACACCGCTGTGATCGGCGTACAGATTGATGTACATGACTTTTCCCGAAAGCGCCAGTGTGACGACTGCATGCCCAAATTCATGCACCATCGTATCTAAATTACGAAAAAAAGAAGAGGGGATTAGCGGCAAATGGGTAAGCAGCGCTGATCCTATTATAAATAAAATAGTTTTCAACCAATTGCTCATGCCGGTAGTCCCCTCTCGGAATATTTAGTTATACAATACGCACGAAGCTTACTTGAAGTTTCTCAAGTTGTAAAAAGCTTTTTTGCCTGCGTATTGAGCCACAGAGTGCAGCTCGTCTTCGATGCGAAGCAATTGGTTGTACTTCGCTACGCGGTCTGTACGGGAAGGTGCGCCTGTTTTGATTTGACCAGCGTTCGTTGCAACCGCGATGTCAGCGATAGTGCTGTCTTCGCTCTCACCGGAACGGTGGGAGATAACCGCTGTGTAACCAGCGCGTTTTGCCATTTCGATCGCGTCAAATGTTTCAGTCAACGTACCGATTTGGTTCACTTTAACAAGGATGGAGTTACCGATACCTTGCTCGATACCTGTGGACAGACGGGATGTGTTCGTTACGAACAAGTCGTCGCCAACGAGTTGAACTTTGTTACCCAGTTTCTCAGTCAGCAATTTCCAACCTTCCCAATCATCTTCGGAGCAGCCGTCTTCGATCGTGATAATTGGATATTTGTCTACCCAAGCCGCTAAGAAGTCTACGAACTCAGCAGGTGTGTAGGATTTGCCTTCACCTTCAAGGTGGTATTTACCATCTTTGAAGAACTCTGTGGAAGCAACGTCCATACCTAGGAATACGTCTTCGCCTGGCTTGTAGCCTGCTTTTTCGATCGCTGTGATGATAGTGGAAAGAGCTTCTTCGTTGGAACCGAAGTTAGGCGCAAAACCGCCTTCGTCGCCAACAGCTGTGTTCAAGCCTTTTTCTTTCAGAACGGACTTCAAGCTATGGAAAATTTCCGCACCGATGCGAAGCGCTTCTTTGAAAGAAGGTGCGCCAACAGGCAGAACCATGAACTCTTGAACGTCAACGTTGTTGTCAGCGTGCGCGCCGCCGTTGATGATGTTCATCATAGGAACTGGCAATTGCTTCGCGTTGAATCCGCCAAGGTATACGTACAAAGGTACATCCAGAGCGTCAGCTGCTGCACGGGCAACCGCCATGGAAACAGCCAAAATCGCGTTAGCGCCCAATTTAGCTTTGTTTGGCGTGCCGTCGATTTCGATCATTTTGTTGTCGATGCCAACTTGATCCAAAGCGTCCAAGCCAATGATTTCCGGAGCGATGATTTCGTTCACGTTCTCAACAGCTTTCAGAACGCCTTTACCGAGGTAACGTCCTTTGTCGCCGTCACGAAGCTCAACAGCCTCGTATGCGCCTGTGGAAGCGCCTGAAGGCACGATAGCGCGGCCGAATGCGCCGGATTCAAGATAGACTTCAACCTCAACTGTCGGGTTACCGCGGGAGTCCAGGACTTCGCGTGCGTAAACATCAGAAATAATTGTCATCGTAGATTACACTCCTTTTAATAGTTAATAATTAGCGTTTAAGAATCGTTGCCCCAGTCATTTGTGCCGGTTGTTGAACACCAAGGAAGTCAAGCATGGTTGGGGCAATATCTGCCAAAATTCCACCGTCTCTTAGTGTAACAGATTTGTCTGTCACAATAAAAGGCACGGGATTTGTCGTATGAGCGGTATTGCGCGTGCCGTCAGGGTTAGTAACAACGTCAGCATTGCCGTGATCGGCTGTTATGCAGACAACGCCGCCTTTGGCGATGATAGCGTCAACGACTTTGCCCAAGCACTCGTCCGTTGCTTCGATCGCTTTCACCGTTGGCTCCAGCAATCCGGAGTGGCCTACCATGTCAGGGTTAGCGAAGTTCAAGATGATAACATCTTGACGCTCGGCCTCGATTTCCTTCACAGCGGCTTCCGCCAATTCGTAAGCGCTCATTTCCGGCTGCAGGTCGTAAGTCGCTACCTTCGGCGAAGGAATGAGAATACGTGTCTCGCCAGGAAGCTCGACATCACGGCCGCCGCTGAAGAAGAACGTGACATGCGGGTATTTCTCCGTCTCTGCGATGCGCAGCTGCTTCAAATTGTTCTGAGCGAGAACTTCGCCCAGCGTGTTATCCAAATCTTTAGGCTTATACGCGACGAAGCCGTCAACGGATTCACTGAACAGCGTCAGACATACGTAGTACAAGCCTTTCGGCACTTTATCACCGCGATCGAATCCGCGGAAATCTTCGTTCGTGAACACTTGCGAAAGCTGAATCGCACGGTCCGGGCGGAAGTTGAAGAATACGACAGCGTCGCCGGATTCAACCAGACCGACAGGTTTGCCGTCTTCGCCTGTAATGACCGTCGGCATGACGAACTCGTCATAGACCGACTTCTCATAGGATTCGACGATCGCTTGCATCGGATCTGTGTAAGCCGGACCGTCGCCATACACCATGGCGCGATAGGATTTCTCCGTACGCTCCCAGCGCTTGTCTCGATCCATAGCATAGTAGCGGCCTTGCACGGTAGCTACTTTGCCTACGCCAACTTCGGCGATTTTGTTCAACAGCTCTTCCATATACTTCTTCGCCGAGTCCGGCGCTACGTCGCGGCCATCCAGGAACGCGTGAATGTACACTTCCTGCAGCTCTTCTTTTTTCGCCAAGTCGAGCAGTGCGAACAAGTGCTTAATGTGGCTGTGCACGCCGCCATCCGAAAGCAGGCCGTACAAGTGCAGCTTCTTGCCGTTCGTTTTGGCATGACGCACCGCACCGAGCAGCGTTTCGTTGTCGTAAAATTCGCCGTCACGAATCGATTTCGAAATCCGGGTAAGATCTTGGTATACGATACGGCCTGCGCCGATATTCAAGTGTCCTACCTCAGAATTCCCCATCTGGCCTTCAGGCAAACCTACGGCTTCGCCGCATGCGGTTAGGGTTGTATGTGGATAAGTCGACCAGTAACGGTCGTAGTTGGGCTTTTTCGCATGAGCAACCGCGTTGCCCTGCTCGTCCGCGCGAAGCCCGAAGCCGTCCAGAATGATCAGCGCTACCGGTTTCGGTCTGGACATATTACTTCGCCCCCTCGATGAGCTGAACGTAGGAAGCTGGCTCCAGGCTCGCTCCGCCGACAAGTGCTCCGTCAATGTCCGGCTGTGCCATGTACTCGGCGATGTTGTTCGGCTTCACGCTGCCGCCGTATTGGATGCGAACCGCTTCCGCTACGCCTGCGCCGTACAAACCGTTAACCAGCTCACGGATGTAGCCGATAACGTCTTGTGCGTCCGCTGCCGTCGACGATTTGCCTGTGCCAATTGCCCAGATCGGCTCGTAAGCGATAACCACTTGTGCCGCTTGCTCTGCGCTAAGGCCTTGGAAAGCCGCTTCCGTTTGCACTTTGCACACGTTTTTCGTATCGCCGGCTTCACGCTCTTCCAGTTTCTCGCCTACGCAAACGATCGGCGTCAAGCCGTGTTTGAATGCCGCAACCACTTTTTTATTAACGATCTCGTCGGTTTCAGCGAAATAAGCTCTGCGCTCGGAATGTCCGATAATAACATATTCCACGCCCAGCTCTTTCAGCATAACGCCGCTGATTTCGCCTGTGAACGCGCCGTTGTCTTCGAAGTGAAGATTTTGCGCGCCAACATGCAGAGTCGTACCTTTCACAGCTTCAACAAGCGCAGGAAGGTTCGTGTAAGGAGCGCAAATCACGCTCTCCACGCCGTCCACTTCTGCTTGGCCCTTCACTTCGTTAACGAAGCTGACCGCTTCGGAAACCGTTTTGAACATTTTCCAGTTACCTGCGATAATCGGTTTTCTGCTCATGTGTAACTCTCCTTAGCTCAATAATTATTTGTCGTTCAGAGCCTCAACGCCCGGAAGTACCTTGCCTTCCATGAATTCCAGGGAAGCACCGCCGCCTGTGGACATGTGATCCATTTTCTCAGCCAAATGGAACTTCTCCGTCGCAGCAGCAGAGTCACCGCCGCCGATAACCGTATAGCCTTCAGTTGTTGCACAAGCTTGCGCTACCGCACGTGTACCGTGGGAGAAGGGCTCGATTTCGAATACGCCCATTGGTCCGTTCCACACGACGAGCTTGGATTTAGCAATTACGTCAGCGTACAGTTCACGTGTTTTTGGACCGATGTCGATGCCTTCCCAGTCAGCCGGGATGCCGTCGATGCCCACGATTTGCGTGTTCGCATCTGCGCTGAACTTATCCGTTACCACGATGTCGACTGGAAGCAGGAAGTTCACGCCTTTTTCTTTCGCTTTCGCGATGAAGCTAAGCACCAGGTCCAGCTTGGACTCATCCAGCAAGGATTTGCCGATTTCGTAACCTTGTGCTTTCAGGAATGTATAGGACAGACCGCCGCCGATCAAGACGTTGTCTGCAATGTTCAGAAGGTTTTCGATCACAGCGATTTTATCTTTGACTTTGGAACCGCCGACGATCGCAGTGAAAGGACGTGCAGGATTGTTCAGCGCTTTGCCAAGAACGTCCAGCTCTTTCTCCATCAACAGACCGGATACAGCTGGCAGATGGTGCGCAATGCCTTCAGTGGAAGCATGTGCACGGTGAGCCGCACCGAATGCGTCGTTCACGTACAGGTCAGCCAATTCAGCAAAAGCTTGCGCCAATTGCGGATCGTTGTTCTCTTCGCCTTCGTAGAAACGCACGTTTTCCAAAAGCAGAACATCGCCGTTTTGCAGGGCTGCAACTTGCGCTTTCACTGCTTCGCCAACTGCTTCGTCCGCTTTGGCAACAGGTTTGCCAAGCAGCTCGGACAGTCTTGCAGCAACTGGCGTCAAGCGAAGCTCTTCCACAACTTGACCTTTCGGACGTCCAAGGTGGCTCGCCAGAATGACTTTCGCGCCGTTCTCAATCAAATACTTAATCGTTGGCAAAGTCTCTCTAATGCGCGTATCGTCCGTAATTTGACCATTTTCCAAAGGTACGTTGAAATCAACACGGACAAATACTCTCTTACCTGCTAACTCACAATCGCGAACACTTTTCTTATTCATGAACAGACCTCCCGGGGCGGATTATGTACAACCATTTATAGAGGAAATCAGACATAAAGAGGAGAATCGCTTCTCCTCTTTATGTGTTAGTGTGTGAAATATGAATTACAGACCTTTGCTTGCGATGAAAGCTGCCAAGTCAACAACACGGTTGGAGTAGCCCCACTCGTTATCGTACCAGGAAACGACTTTCAGCAAGTTGTCGCCAACTACCATTGTCGACAAAGCGTCGATTGTGGAGGAAGCAGGATCGCCGTTGAAGTCGCTGGATACCAAAGGCTCGTTCGTGTAGTTCAAGATGCCTTTCAGGGAACCGTTAGCTGCTTTTTGCAAAGCTGCATTAACTTCATCAACAGTTACGTTTACTTTTGTTTCAACAACCAGGTCAGTTACGGAAACGTTAGGAGTAGGTACGCGCATGGCCATACCGTTCAATTTGCCTTTCAGTTCTGGCAGAACCAAGCCAATCGCTTTTGCTGCGCCAGTGCTGGAAGGAATAATGTTCTCAGCTGCTGCGCGAGCACGACGAAGGTCTTTGTGCGGCAGGTCAAGAACGGACTGGTCATTCGTGTAGGAGTGAACAGTTGTCATCATACCTTTAACGATACCGAAGTTATCGTTGATTACTTTTGCGAATGGAGCCAAGCAGTTTGTTGTGCAAGAAGCGTTGGAGATTACTGTGTGAGCTGCTGGATCGTATTTATCTTCGTTAACGCCAAGAACGATTGTGATATCTTCGTCAGTAGCTGGAGCGGAGATAATTACTTTCTTAGCGCCGCCTTTCAAGTGAAGGGAAGCTTTCTCTTTCGCTGTGAAAATACCTGTGGACTCAACAACGATTTCTGCGCCTACAGAAGCCCAAGGCAGGTTTCCAGGGTCGCGCTCAGCGAAAACTTTGATGGAACGACCGTTAACGATCAACTCGCCATCGCCAGCTTCAACTGTTGCATTCAACTTGCCGTGAGTTGTGTCATACTTCAACAGGTGAGCCAATGTTTTCACATCTGTCAAATCGTTAACTGCAACGATTTGAACTTCAGTGCTGTTCAAAGCTGCGCGAAACACGTTACGACCAATACGACCGAAACCGTTAATACCTACTTTTACCATAGCGAATTCCTCCTAGTAGTGAAAAAATAATTTATTTCAAGACTCGCACCCAATAGCGATGTGGTATAAAGCGACGACAGGCTTTTTAATACTTCAGTATCTAAATCGCAATGATGGACTTTATAGACACCTGGGTGTTCGTCATGATGTCACTCTTTGACGTTGACGTGCTCCATAATTTCAATGGCCGCCGCCTCGTCGATGACAAGCACATCCTCTTGCCCGTACCGCAGTACAGACGCGATGGCTTCTCCCTTGCTTTTACCTCCGGCAACGCCGATTACGACTTCGACTTGCTGCAAATCCTCCAGCCTGAGCCCGACAGTCGGCATCTTATGCACGACATTTCCCTGCCGGTCAAAGTAATACCCGAAGGCTTCAGCCAGCGCACCGTCATTCTGAAGACTAAGTGTCGTCCCTGCATCTACCTTCCGTCTGCGCGCCATGACCATAGCATCTCCGATTCCGTGTACAACAATGCGACAACTGCGCACGGCTTCTACAACCTCCCGGATTTGCGGGTCCTGGATGAGCGATAGGTAAGCTTCCTCGCCAAGATGATCCGGAACATGAAGCATTCTATACTTCCCGCCGGTTTTCTTGGCCATGGTGGAGGCAATCGTGTTTGCTTGCATATCCACACTTTCACCAAGTCCGCCTCGTGCGGGAACGAACAAGCTTCCTTTCATCTTCGAGGAGATCGCCAGGTTGTTAGCGATCTGCGCCATCGTCGATCCGCCGGTTACCGCGATGATGTCATCCTTGCCCACGTACTTACGCAAGGCTGCTGCTCCCGCTCGCCCGAGCTCCTTCTTCGTGAAGCTGGACAGATCGGAATCGCCGGGAACGATGATCACCTGCGTCAGATTGAAAACCTTACGGATGTTCTCCTCCAAGTCGGTCAGACCGAACGCGACTTTAATGATCGGCTCCATGGCTTCAAGGAGCTGGCGACCCGACTCGCTGATTTTCATCCCTGTCGCATCGGTCTCCAGCAAGCCCTGCTCTTTGAGAAAATCGACTTCTCCGCGCAGCACACGCTCAGTCATATCCAAGGAAGACGCTAATGTTCTTCGCCCGACCACGCCGGAAACAAGAATATGGTGCAGGATCGAGTACCGTTTCTTCATAATATCCATTAAATCAGGCAAGAGCTGTTTTTGAATGTCAAGTATCTCTCTCATAATGACCGCCGTCAACGCTCCTGCTCCATCATATGGACGTTTTGTGTCCCGGGTATACATTTTATGTCCCACCCGGGCGAAAAAAAATCGCCTTACACCCTCATTATAACCAACTGCGCCCCGATATACAACATTTGTTCAAACTTTTTCGTCTGAATAGTGAATCGGGATTCTCGGGATAAAGATGTAAGCGCATCAACCATGTGTCATTGAGGCTTTTGCGTACCGTACGTCTTATCAACGGCTTCCTGAATCAAGATATTCACATCACTCGGTTTTGCTTCTGCGAATACAAATACATCACCAAACTCAGCGGCCAGATTGGATCTCAGTTCTTCTGTGAACTGACCCTTGAGTTCAATTTTTTCAGTTTTTGTATTTACTCCCCCCAATCGCCAACTGTTTATCCGCGATTTCTTTCGCATACTTCTTTTGAAGATTAGCTTGAATCTGCGTAAGCTCATTCGCACTAAATTTAGCTATTTTAAAATTGATCCCCTTCCCCATTAAGATATTCATATTTTTTCGAACTGCTTGGTTATTTCGTCCATTTTCCTCCAAGCAAAGACGTATTGGATTGTTGTTTGCGCACTTATCCTTAAGTAATTGGGAATAAAATTATAGAGGCTACGATTGCTGCTGATAAAAAAATCATTAAAGCTTTTCTACAACACTCATAAACTTCCTATAGATAATGGCATTGATTAAAAGGAAGGAATCATTGTACCAATAACATTATTCGATACTTGAAATTTATGCATTCTGCTTCAATATATTTTCCATTCTTATTTTGGTAAGAGTCTACTCGTCTCAGATAGAAGACCGTTTAAGCTATCATACAGACAATAAAAGGTTTTTCAAAACACACTTTAGAGCAGTTCAAGGAATTATTTATTAGCCTCGAACGAGCAATATTTTTATTGAAAAGAAACGTGGGAAGTTTACCTCCTCCACGTTCCGCCTTAAACTCCACTTGCTTTTTTATTCAGCCTGTCATATAATAACCCTTGCTCCGGTAATTTCATAAGCATGCGCCCGTGGTCCAATGGATATGACGTAGGCCTCCGGAGCCTGAGATAGGGGTTCGATTCCCTTCGGGCGCGTTCATCAAGACGAATCAGTTGAAAAGCTGATTTTTTTTGTTTTTAAGTTTGACCTTTCTTGACCTTTATAGGTTTTTTCGTTATCATACTTGTAGATACTGTTAACAGTATGTACTAGCATGCATGATTTGAACCATGCACCTATCGAAGGAGGTAATTCCCATGAGTTTTATCCCTATGGTTGTCGAACAGGACGCGCGCGGTGAAAGAGGGTATGACATCTACTCCCGCTTGCTGAAGGACCGCATCATCTTCCTCGGCACTCCGGTGAACGATGTTGTCGCTAACTCCATTATCGCACAGCTGCTTTTCCTGGCCGCACAAGATCCTGATAAAGATATCAGCCTTTACATCAACAGCCCTGGCGGCTCGATCACAGCCGGCATGGCGATCTTTGACACCATGCAGTTCATCAAGCCGGATGTATCCACCATCTGCGTAGGTATGGCTGCATCCATGGGCGCATTCCTGCTCACAGCAGGCGCCAAAGGCAAGCGTTATGCGCTGCCTAACAGCGAAGTCATGATTCACCAGCCGCTCGGCGGCGCTGAGGGTCAAGCTTCCGACATCGAGATTCGCGCGAAGCGCATCTTGAAGATGAGAGACAACTTGAACAAAATTTTGGCCGAGCGTACCGGACAATCTTTCGAGCGCATTGAGAAAGATACGGATCGTGATAATTTCATGACTGCCGCTGAAGCCGCAGAATACGGACTTATCGACAAAGTTATCGAGCGCGTATAACTACGCCAGGCAATAAAAAAACCAGCCGCATAACCGCTCTTGAAGAGCAGTTAGCAGCTGGTTTTTTCTTTTACTTCTTATCTTCCAACGGATAGAAAATCAGATCAATCGGGAACGCGGAGCCTGCCGGCGGCGTGAACTCGATATCAAGCGAATCTTCTGTTCCCGTTGTGCGCGCCAATACTTCCATGCCGTCGAAGGCTGTGATGACACCGGAAGCCGGCACCGGAATAATTTCGCCGTTAATTTTGAACGGGCCTTTGAAAATGCCACCCTTCGCCATAATCATGACGGCCATCTTACGTGGCTTGTCGGCATGAATTTTGTACACAACGCCGTAGTTACCGCTGTTTTCCGCGTCGGTCTTACGCATCACGTCATATCCTTTGACGAACGGATCCGTCTTATTGTCACCAATGGTTAAGACAGACGTTTGAGTGAAGGATGACGCATCAATTTTCCAATTAATTTCGGAAACCGGGAACGACCCGCGCACGTGGCCGTTAAACGCCAAGTAAGGCAGCTCCTGAACCGTTGTCGGTGTCAGCTTCTGATCAGTCACACCGAACGTCATTTGTAGCTCTCCGTCCGTTTCTACGTCATAGAACAGGTTTACGCCCTGGCCCGGATAGAAATCAGGCAGCTTGGCATATACATACGTTTGGTGCGGCGGAACCGTCAGTTTCTGGTCATAGACATTGTTCAGCAAGAAGTCTACGGAAGCTTCGCTTCCAATCAAGTTCGCATAAACCGAAGGATAAACTTCCCCTTTGTTCGTCGTTTGAATGGTTACCGGCTTATCACTGTTATTCGTGGCAAAGATCGCCATCGTCATCTTTTGGTTCGTTCCATTCACATGGTCGGCATACAGACGGGCTTTACCGTTGATCGTATCCTGGTACAGAATCCCTTTCTCCGTGAATTCCTCCGGACTGTCGCTGACGAGCAGCTTACGGTCAGTCACTTGCGTCACCTGCTTAGCAATCGGCGCCATGTTGTTAAAGTGAGACCAGATCGTGCCCCAATCGGATTTAATAAATCCGCCTACCGGCTTCATATAGATCGGATACTCAACTTCATTCAGATACGGCTCATCGACAACGGTCACTTCGCTCGTAAACACATTGCTCACATGTCCGTGACGATCGGAAACTTTCAAACTTACCGGATACTTGCCCGGTTTGAAGAAAGCTTCTTGATTACCCGTCCAGTCATAAGAAACAATACCCTCAGCGTCCGGATCATAACTCAGATCCACATACTTCACAGGCTCTCCAAGACGGTATGTAGGCTTCGCAGTCGAAAACTTGGCCACCGGTCTGGAGTTGCTGTCCTGATCAACGTAGATGCCGTCGGCCGGCGGTGTATAGACGATTTCTACACGGCGCAGTTCTTCATTGTAGGTATACTTCGCGCCCATATAATCAGCCAGCCAAGTCAGCTTCACGATCAGCTTCCCGTTTACGATTGCTGCAACGTCATCGAACGGAGTATTAATGCCATTGGTCGTAACGGTCTTATGGTCAACATCCAGCACGATTAAATTACCTTGCGGTGACATGGTAATCGTACGGGAGGCGTCATTCCACTCCACCTTGAAATTCATCGAGTCACCCAGGAACTTCGCAGGAACAAAGGTGCTTCCTTTAATAATTGTGGCAGGAGCGTCCAGGTGGATCTGATCTTGATTCACGAAAGCTTCGGACTTATCGATATAAAGTAGGATAAAGGACGAACTTGCCGAAACAGCCTGTGCGGCTGGCGCGGTAATAGTGCTGGCTAGAAATACGAGGAACGCTAGCAGCACGGAACTTACTTTCCAATGCGATTTCATTACTCTGACTCCTTTGTCTGTTGATTAAAATTGTGCCTGCGGTCAGAACGGAACTCACGCCGATAAAAACGGCAAATAGCCTTTTCCTTCTAGGACCGCGTTTATATATAGACGCGTCACAGAGGAAAAGGTTGCTTACTTCCACAAACTGTTAACAAACTCGCCATAATTATCTAACGCACAATTGCAAAAAAGCTCCCTCGAAAGGAAGCTTCTTAAAAATTATTGGTTCTCCAACTCTTCCTTGCTTACCAATGTGACTAAAGCGTTTACAGCCTGCTCGGCGTCCGAACCTTCTGCGCTTATGAAGACTTCGGTCCCTGTGCTGATCGCAAGGCTCATAATTCCCATGATGCTCTTGGCATTCACTTTCTTCTCATCTTTTTCAACGAAGATCTCAGATGAAAACTTATTCGCCTCTTGAACAAACAATGCCGCAGGTCTGGCATGAAGTCCTGTTCTCAACTTCACAACGACTGGCCGTCTGGACATGGAACTAATTCCCCCTACTCGAGCTTATAGAAGCTACTACTGATAACAGTGCAAAAATCCTATGTTTTAACATTATACCATTATTCCCTCAAGTACACTAGTAAAATGAGAAAAACTTGCGCATGAACGGTTCGAATGCTGCCAAACTCAAGAATTTCGCAGTTTTTCGGCTAATTCATCAATTTTTCGAAGTCGATGATTTACGCCGGATTTACTAACGTTACCTTTGAGCATGTCGCCGACTTCCTTGAGATTCATATCCGGATGCTGAAGTCTGATCTCGGCAACTTCTCTGAGCTTCTCCGGCAAGCTCTCCAAGCCAACCTCCCGCTGCAGCAGACGAATGTTATCGATCTGTCTCACCGCCGCGCCGATCGTCTTATTCAGGTTTGCCGTCTCGCAGTTCACAATGCGATTCACCGAATTACGCATATCCTTCATAATCCGGACATCTTCGAAGCGGAGCAGTGCCTGATGTGCACCGATCAGGCTCAGGAATTCGATGATCTTCTCGCCTTCCTTAATGTAGAACACGAAGCCTTTCTTCCGCTCGATAAAACGCGCATTCAGATCGAACTTATTCGCAAGCTGCGTCAGCGCACGGCAATGCTCTTCATAGATGGAAGCGATTTCCAAATGGTACGAAGAACCTTCCGGGTTATTCACGGAACCCCCAGCCATGAAAGCACCGCGCAAATAGGCGCGTTTGCAGCAGTTGCCGCGTACGATCTCTTTTTCAATCCCTTCCGTAAAGACGAAGCCTTCGGAAACGATTTTCAAATCGCTTAGCAGCTCCTGCACTTGACCTGGAACACGAACGATATATACGTTATTCTTCTTCAAACGCATTTTTTTACGCACCAGCAATTCAGTGTGCACTTTGTACGTTTTCTTGATAAGCGTATATATTCTACGCGCTATAGCAGCATTCTCGGTGGATATATCCAGAATGACCCGACCGTTCGACAGCTGGACAGCGCCATTCATTCGGATGAGCGCGGACAACTCCGCCTTCTCACAGCAGGCGTCCGTCTCAATCAGCGTTAATTCTTTTTTCGTTTGTGCCGCAAAGGACAAGGGTCTCACCTCTTCCTTGACAACCAGCTATCGACGAGCTGATAAATATGGTCACTCAGCTTCTCCGCATCGTGCCGCAAGTAAGTTCGGAACAACACCAGCCGATCGGCGATGACCTGATATCCCCGCTTCGTTACTTCATCCAGATCCAAATGTACGGCTTTCGAACCCTTTTCCGCATATTTGGCTTGGACTTGGGGAGGTATTTCACCGTTGTTGACGATAACATAATCGAATAAATGATGACCCAAATGGTCATAGATCGCGTCTAAATGATCGCTGACCGAATAGTCATCCGTTTCTCCGGGCTGTGTCATCACATTGCATATAAAAATTTTCACCGCTTCGGACTTCATGATTTCTTGAGCGACCTGCGGGACAAGCAAATTCGGCAGCAAGCTGGTATATAAGCTCCCAGGCCCGCACAGAATCGCATCCGCTTCTTGGATCGCATGGACGGCCTCAGACAGTGGCATTACGTTCTCAGGCTCAATGAATACACGTTTGATCCTGCCCTCCGCCAGCGGAATCTTGGACTCGCCCGTCACCATCGTCCCGTCTTCCATCTCGGCATTCAACACGATCGCATGGCTCGAAGCCGGCAGTACTCTGCCCTTCACTGCAAAGACACGGTTCATTTCCTGCACCGCGGTCACAAAGTCGCCTGTAATATCCGTTAAGGCTGCCAGAATTAGATTTCCCAGACTATGCCCAGCTAATCCCGTCCCCGATTGAAATCTGTATTGTAAAATCAATGAAAGCAGCGGCTCCACATCAGCAAGCGCCGTCAGCACGTTGCGAATGTCCCCTGGCGGCGGCATCTGCATCTCGCTCCGGAGAATGCCTGAGCTTCCGCCATCATCCGCTACGGTAACGATCGCTGTGATATCGACCGGCTTCTCCTTCAAGCCTCTAAGCATGACGGAGAGCCCTGTACCACCGCCGATCACGACAATGCGAGGGGTACGCTGCGAGTTATCATGATTCATCTGTCTTTCCCCCTCTACATCGTGATTCGTCTATCTATCCGCGATCCCGCTCTGAGTCCCGATGGCTGACACGTACGGCAGCCGTCTCGCTGTTGCCGAGCGCCTTGCCGAGGTATTCCGTAATCGCCACCGAGCGGTGCTTGCCACCCGTACAGCCGATGCCCACCACGACCTGGCTCTTGCCTTCCTTCTTATATTGCGGCATAAGAAAGTGCAGCATATCCAGCAGCTTCGTGAGGAACTCTTGCGTCTCGGTCCACTTCATGACGTAATCGTACACGTCCTGATCCTGGCCCGTTAACGGCCGCAACTGATCGACGTAATGCGGATTCGGCAAGAACCGCACATCGAAGATCAGGTCCGCGTCAATCGGCACACCATATTTGAATCCAAAGGAGATCACATTTATAGATATGCGATTCGTCTCCAGATTGGTAAAGCGGGAAATAATTCGTTCTTTGAGCTGCGCCGGCTTCAATGTGCTTGTATCAATCACTTGCGTGGCCAGCCCTTTGAGCTCCTCGAGCAGCTTGCGCTCCAGACCGATACCTTCCAGCGGCACGCCATTGGGTGCAAGCGGATGACGACGACGGCTCTCCTTATAACGCTGAACGAGGGCTGCATCCGTTGCATCCAAGAAAAGAATCTCATACGTAAGCGTATAGTTCTCTTTGATGTCCCGAAGCGATTCCTGCAGCGCCGTAAAGAATTCACGCCCGCGCAAGTCAATGACCAAAGCGACCTTGCCGATTTTGCCCATCGACTGCTCGATCAGCTCGGCAAACTTGGGGATGAGCACCGGTGGCAAATTATCTACACAGAAGAATCCGAGATCTTCAAGACTCTGTACCGCGATTGTCTTCCCGGCACCCGACATTCCTGTGATTATGACAAGCTTCGCTAAAGGGTGGATTTCTTCCATCGTTTGCACCTTCCTTTGCATGCATGTGCCAGGCTTGGGGCTGTCTTGCCCGTTCCCCGCACGAACTTCAACCTGGACGGTTAGCGTAAGTTCAAACCGGCTGCACCTACAACGCCAGCGTCATTACCCAGCGTAGCAGGGACAATCTCAACACCTTCTGCCGCTGCCTCCGGTGTGTATTTCTTAAATGTTTCACGAATTGGAGCAAACAAGATTTCCCCTGCCTTCGATACACCGCCGCCAAGGATGAACCGCTTCGGATTGACGATCACAGCCAAAGTAGCCATGGAGCGTCCAAGGTAATAAGCAGCGCGATTCACGATGCGCAGAGCAACCTCGTCGCCTGATTTCGCTGCATCGAACACATGTTTGGCCTCGATTTTCTCATGCAAAGCCAGGGACGTATGCTCTCCGCGCTCAACAGCTTCCTTCGCCATACGGACGATGCCTGTAGCTGAGGATACGGTTTCGAGGCAGCCTAGTTGGCCGCAATTGCAATTGATCGCTTCGATATCCGGAACGATCGACATATGTCCAAGCTCACCGGCCATACCGGTGGAACCTTGATAAATTTTCCCGTTAATAATAATACCGCCGCCGACTCCTGTTCCCAGCGTATAGCAGACGACATTCGAAATACCTGCTCCTGCGCCCGCCCAAGCTTCACCTAAAGCGGCAACGTTGGCATCGTTATCGATTTTAACGGTTTTGCCAAGGAGCGCTTCCAGCGTTTTCTTCGCAGGGACGTTGTGCCATAGCAAATTAGGAGAGAATTTGACGAAACCTTCAGGAATATCCATGAATCCTGCTAGCCCAGCACCGATACCAGCCACTTGCTCCCACTCGAACGGAGATTCTTCGACAATCTGACGCACATACTGCGCTATACGCTCAAGCACGGCTTCAGCGCCAAGTTCTGTACCTGTAGGTCCTTCAAATGTCTGGAGCAGCTTACCCTGCTCGTCACAAATACCAACCTTAATATTGGTACCGCCTAAATCCACACCGATATAAATTTGATTTGACATTGCAAGGTCACCTCTACGAATAATCTTGATAATTTTCGGGCAAAAGCTCCTGTTCCAACTATAAGTCAAGGTTGTATACAGGTCAAGGAGCAACTAATCGTCCACAACAATGAGAAAACGTGGAAAGCGGCTTAGCCTTCCACGTTTGGCAGTTACTTCTAGGAGTCAAATTAAACCGTCTGGCTCCAATCGTGTACCATATGACCTTCAAGGAACTTCTCGCATTCCAGCGCAGCTGCACATCCGCTGCCTGCTGCTGTGATAGCTTGGCGATACTTGGTATCCTGCACATCGCCACAAGCAAATACGCCCGGAATGTTCGTTTCTGTCGTGCCTGGCTTCACTACGATATAGCCATGCTCGTCAGTTTGGATCTGTCCGCCGAGGAACTTCGTATTCGGCGTATGGCCGATTGCGACGAAGATACCGTCAGTTTCAATGATCTCTTCTTCGCCGGTCGTGTTGTTCTTCACTTTCAGACCGGTTACACCTTTATCGCCGGCCACAACTTCAAGCGGAGTATTGTTCAGCGCCCATTTCACTTTCTCGTTGCCGCGGGCGCGGTCTTGCATGATTTTGGAGGCGCGAAGCTCATCACGGCGATGAACCAGGCGAACTTCAGACGCGAAGCGCGTCAGGAAGTTTGCTTCTTCCATCGCGGAGTCGCCGCCGCCAACAACGATAATTTTTTTGCCGCGGAAGAAGAATCCGTCGCAAGTCGCACAAGTGCTGACACCGTGTCCGATGTTCTCTCTCTCGTTGCCAATGCCAAGTAGCTTAGCGGAAGCGCCTGTGGAGATGATCAGAGTCTCTGTCTCGATCTCGCCGAGGCCTTCGACTTGCAGCTTGAACGGACGCTCTGTCAGCTCAACGGAGTTGACCCAGCCTGTTTTGAATTCTGCGCCGAAGCGTTCTGCTTGCTTACGCATATTCTCCATTAATTCAGGCCCCATAATGCCTTCAGGAAACCCTGGAAAGTTCTCAACTTCGGTTGTCGTGGTCAATTGGCCGCCTGGCTCCGGACCTTCGATCACGAGCGGGCTTAAGTTGGCACGAGCCAGATAGATGGCCGCGGTCAAACCGGATGGCCCTGTTCCTACTACGACTGTTTTATACATATGGTTTCCCTCCTGAGTGGTTCATGTTTATGTATGTAAGCAGGGCCTTACTAAAGAGAAAGGACCCTGCCGATATCAAAGACTGGTGAATTTAGGGAAGATCGCTTCCATCTTCTCGCGCAAACCGCAAGCTTCATCAATCAGTTTCACATTGCGGCTAATTGTGGAGACGGTCACGCCGTAACGAGCCGACACTTCCTGATACGATATTGCACGCCGATGCATCTTGGCAATCAAATATTCCAGTGCCGCCGCCCAGCCTTCTGATTTCTGAATTTTGGGCACGTTCGGGTACATCTTGGTCAGGAACTCGACCCACAGAATTTCCAAATCATACTGCTGAATCATATCGTACCGCTTATGCATATGCGACAATGCGGTCTCCATCACATGCTGCCATCTGGCATCCCATACAGGCAGTTGCGGCGAGTACGGCGATGCTTCCACCATGATCTCTTCATTCTCGATAATCGCAGGCAGCGGATCGCGAACGCCCATGGATCGCAGGACGAAAATCGCGACTTTCTTCAAATAGTCGTCTTCCTGCCGCTCCATAATAAAGTCTTGCAGTGCGTCTCTAACTTCATTGTCGGCGATCAAACCGAAAGCCTGAATGACCTGCAGCTTCGTCTCAATATCGCCATGGCGCAGCGCCCAGAAGAAGGATGAACGCACAAGCGGATCTTTCTTCATCTGCTCCGGAATCCCCTGCGTCGACTTCTCCAGAACGCGGAACTGTTCCTCGAACGGCAGATGGTAGTGGTAGCTCCAAGTCGGCGTTGTTTCGCTCGTTTCACGGTTGCGCAGCTGCTCTAAGTAGAACTTGGAGATGTCCGCACCCGGATCCAGCTTCTCGACTTGCTTCCATTGCCGGTACGCTTCTGCGAAGCGGCCGATATGGCAGGCAGCTACGGCTGCATAATGATACAGGCAAGGATCCTCTGTACCTTCGCCGGCTTTGAGCAGGCGTTTGAACAGATGGTAAGCCTTCTCATGCTCGCCTAGTATCCCCATTGTTGTAGCCAACTTAAACACATGGTCGTGCTGATACGGGAACGTTTTGCGCAGCAGTTCGATCAGTTCCGCTAGCTCCGCTTTGTTGCCGAAATGCTGGTGGAAAATAGCCAGGTTGCTCAGCGCATGCAGGTTGCCCGGATCAATCTCCAGCACGCCTTGCACGGTTTCGAGCGCTTTCTCAAAGCGGCCCATATAGTAGTACGCCAGGGCCAGATTGTTGCGCGCTGCCGTGAAGTCCGGATGATTCTTGGCGATTTTCTCCAGTTGCCGCACAGCTTCCGCAAACTTGCCTTCTTCCAGCAGAGCGCGCGCTTTATCATGCTCGAAGAGCCCTTCTCGACTCTTAATGCTAGTGAGAGGGGCCGGGCGTTCGAGCTCATAGCTAAGCATATCCATCATTTCTTCGGCCTCGTCCATGAACTGGCCTGTAGGGTCATTCTCCAAGTAGCGGACTAAAGCTTGTTCTGCCAGCTCATAATTCTCCATGTTGGCATAGTTGTTCGCCATATAAAAATAGCATTCCGTCATCGTCGGATCGATGTCATCCAGAATTTGCTGTAAAATCCGATTGGATTCTTCGTAATTGCCCATCTCGGAGAGCACGCCCGCAAGATTGCAATGGTTGACAGGATTATCCTGTTCAAACTCCGCTGCGCGCCGGAAATATTTCAATGCCTTATCATAGTGAAACCGATCCAGGGATTGAACCGCTCTCTCGAAAAAGAAGGCGGCATCCATGTTCAGTGAAATGACTTTCGGTTTTGTTGTTGGGGACACACGCTTAATCTTTTCCATATATAGCAAGACACCTCCGGCGTTGTGGTTATGATCAAATTATAGCATAGATCGCCCCGAAGCCAAAAACTTTATCCGAAGGTATACGTTGCCACATTTTAGAATAGAAATTATTCCTTATACACCGCCGTATTTGAACAGGGACGACAAGGAGCCGCCGTCGTTAATAATTCGGATTGCATCCGAAAGCAGTGGAGCTACAGATAGCACTCGGAATTTATCAGGGTGGTCATCTGGAATCGCGATTGAATCCGTGATGATCACTTCCTTGATGTTCGGGTGATCCAGGCGCTGCAATGCAGGACCGGAGAACACAGGGTGCGTCGCACAGATGTAGACGTCGTTCGCGCCTCTCTCTTTAAGTCCTTCGACAACGTTGACAATTGTAGTACCTGTATCAATTAAGTCCTCGATAATGATTGGCGTACGGCCTGCAACATCACCGATCACGTGCGTGATAATGGCTTCATTGTGGGCGGGACGTTTCTTGATCATCATAGCGAAAGGCGCATCCAGGATGTTGGCCATTTTCTCAGCTGTTGTTGCGCGTCCTGCGTCTGGGGATACGATGATCGGATCCTTCAGGTTCTTCTTCTTAATGCAATCACTGATCAGATCCAAAGCTGTCAGATGATCTACAGGAATATTAAAGAAACCTTGGATCGCAGGGGCATGCAAGTCAATCGTGACGACACGATGCGCTCCCGCTGCACTGAATAAGTCGGACACTAATTTAGCGGAAATCGGCTCACGCGGAGCAGCTTTGCGCTCTTGACGGGAGTAACCGTAGTAAGGGATGACAAGGTTGATTGTTCTCGCCGATGCTCTCTTCGCCGCATCCATCATTACCAAAAGCTCCATCATGTGTTCATTAATCGGATGGGAGAACGTTTGTACTAGGAATACGTCACAGTTACGAATAGTTTCTTCGTAAAGGCAATAGATTTCTCCGCTCTTAAAACGGGATAATTTGATTTGTCCAAGCGGCTGGCCGAGTTCTTTACAAATACGTTCCGCGAGCTTCGGATTCGAAGATCCGGAAAATATTTTCACATTGTCGCTATACATGATTAACGGTTACCTCCGAGGGTTATTAATTGATGATCTGACCTATTCATTATACATGAAAGTTGTCGAATTTAAAAAGTAACAAGATGTCGTTTTCTTGCAGAAAATGTGGCTATTTCGTTAAATCCGATCATTTTCAACAGGTTGCGGGCCTCGTCCAAATACTGGGACAGCCGTTCAGGCTGGTGCGCATCGGAGCCAATCGTCAGCGGGATTCCCACCTTATGGCAATATTCCAGCATGCGGCGGCTCGGGAACATTTCCTCACATGGCATCCGCAGGCCCGACGCATTCAATTCAATGGCAATCCCATACTCCTTGACGGTGTCCAGCGCTTCCGTCTCCAGCTCCCACGGATCGCGGTCCGGTTTATAGCCAAAACGCTTGATCACATCAATATGACCGATGTAGTCATAAAAGCCGGTGCGTACCGCTTTCTTCACTGCATCGTAGTATTGCGTATATACGGCATAAATATCCTTACCTTCCCAGCCGGCCAGTTGTCTGAAATCGGAGATGTCCCATTCACCCAGGAAATGTACGGAACCAATCACATAATCCCATGGATAGGCGTCAATAATTTGCTTGATTTGCGCCTCGTAGCCTTCAATATAGTCGCCTTCCAGGCCGACACGGATATCGATTTGGTCTTTGTACTTCTCTTTCAGATAGAGACACTCTTCCACATAGCGCGGAAGCTCCTCCATCGGCATGGCCATCTCCGGCCAATACGTCTGCGGGTCCACATGCAAAAGCGGCATATGATCGGACAGCCCCAGTTGCGTAAGCCCGATCTCAATGCCGCGTTTGACGTATTCCTCCAGTTCCCCGGAGGCGTGACCGCAGCGTACATGATGTGTATGATAATCAATCAACATCGTTGTATCACTCCGGGTCATCTTATTGTTTTTTTACATGCCGGTTTGCAAGTTCCATCATAATATCATCCAACGGAAGCTTATTGTTGCGCAGAAGCACCATAATGTGGAAGATAAGGTCACTTGCTTCGTAACGGAGCTCGTCATTATCTTTGTTTTTCGCAGCAATAATCACTTCCGCCGTCTCTTCTCCGACCTTCTTCAAAATCTTGTCGACACCTTTTTCGAACAGGTAAGTCGTATAGGCGCCTTCAGGACGCTCCGCATCACGTGAGGCGATGACCGCTTCCAGCTCGGACAGGATCGCAAAGCGTTCCCCTGATCCCGCTTCAGCAGGCACAAAGGCAGTCTCGTTCCCGGCTACCGGAATATTCTCCGTGAAGCAGCTGTAAGTGCCGTTATGGCATGCCGGCCCTGTTTGCTCCACAAGCACCAGCAGCGTATCGGCATCGCAATCGTAGCGCAGCGCTTTGACCTTTTGCGTGTGGCCGGAAGTGGCCCCTTTGTTCCATAACTCGCCGCGTGAACGGCTCCAGAACCAGGTCTCACCCGCTTGAATCGTCCGCTGCAGCGATTCGCTGTTCATGTAAGCAAGCATCAATACTTCTTTGCTGACTGCATCTTGCACAATCGCAGGCACAAGGCCCTGTGCGTCATATTTAATCGTATCTAATGCAAAAGTCATCGAATTTCAACTCCCTTGCTTTTGAGGTCGTCCTTAACCCCTAGGATCGTTAATTCTTTATAATGAAAAATTGTGGCCGCCAGACCCGCATCCGCCTTACCTTCGGTGAACACATCATAGAAATGATCGGCTCGGCCCGCTCCGCCCGAAGCAATGACCGGGATCGTGAGCAGCTCCGAGACAGCCCGCGTCAGCTTCACATCGAAGCCGTCCTTCGTGCCGTCAGCATCCATGCTGGTCAGCAGAATTTCACCTGCGCCCAACTCTTCCATCCGTTTCGCCCACGCCAGCGCCTTGATGCCTGTAGCATTACGCCCGCCGTGCGTGAACACTTCCCACTCGCCCCACTCCGGGTTGAACTTCGCATCGATGGCGACAACCACGCACTGCGAGCCGAACTTGCGAGCGCCATCGGATACCAGCTGCGGATTGCGAACCGCCGCCGTATTAATGCCTATCTTATCGGCTCCAGCCCGCAGCAGCCGCTTCATATCGTCTACGCTGGAAATCCCGCCGCCAACGGTAAAAGGAATCGTGATCTCGCCAGCCGTCTGCCGGACCACTTCCACCATCGTCGCACGGCCTTCAACGGAGGCCGAAATATCAAGGAATACGAGCTCATCCGCGCCCTCTTTATCATAAATGGCCGCCAGCTCCACAGGGTCGCCGGCATCGCGCAAGTTGACGAAATTGACACCCTTGACGACCCGTCCGTCCTTGACGTCCAGGCAAGGGATAATTCTTTTGGCTAACATGATGGGCACTGCACCTCCATCTGGGTTATCACCGGGCAAGGGCCGCCGCCCATGCCGGTATGTTTATTTTGCAAATTGCTTTACAGCCTCTTCCAGCTGAATGCTGCCGGTATACAGCGCTTTGCCTACTATCGCTCCGCCGACACCGTTGTCCGCCTGTTCCGCCAAGCGAACCAGATCATCCATCTTGCTGACGCCCCCAGATGCAATAACGGTCTGCCCGGATACCTTAGCCAGCTGCGTAATCGCCTGCGTATTCGGGCCTTCCATCATGCCATCGCGGGAAATATCCGTGAAGATGAACGTTTTCGCCCCGCGTTCGGCCAGCTCGACAGCCAGATCCTCCGCTTTCACCTGCGACGTCTCCAACCAGCCGCGCGTGGCCACATAACCGTCGCGCGCATCAAGGCCGATCGCGATTTTCTCGCCATGCTTGGCCAGCAGATTATACACAAATTCGCGATTCTCAATCGCCGCGGTTCCAATAATGACTCGAGAAACACCTAGAGACAGCATGTGATCGACATCCGTCTCCGTCCGCAAACCGCCGCCCATTTGCACAGGCACCTTCACCGTCTGCGCAATCTGTCCGATCAGCTTATCGTTCACGGGATAGCCGGCCTTCGCACCGTCCAGATCAACGAGATGAATCCACTCGGCTCCCTGCGCTTCCCAAGCCTGCGCCACTTCAAGCGGATTCGTATTATAAACGGTTTCCTGATTATAATCGCCTTGCACCAGACGCACGCACTTGCCGTCCCGAATATCAATAGCCGGATAAATGATAAAAGACATGATGCCGTCGCTCCCTTACCTGCACATTTTCAAAAAGTTATCGAGCAGCCGCATGCCGGTATCCCCGCTCTTCTCCGGGTGAAACTGCATGCCGAATACGTTATTCCTGCCGACAATCGCCGTTACCGGCTGATAATAGTCCGTCACAGCCAGCAAATCGCTTTCGCGCTCCGGCTTGGCATGATAGGAATGCACGAAATAGACGTGTCCTTCTTCGATGCCTTGCAGCAGCGGGCTGCCGCTTTGCTTATAAGCCAGCCGGTTCCAACCCATATGCGGCACCTTATAGTCGCCGCGAAAGCGCACGACTGCGCCTGGCAGCAGGCCGAGTCCTTCATGTTCGCCATGCTCCTCGCTGCTGGCGAACAACAGCTGCATGCCGAGGCAAATGCCGAGCAGCGGCTTACCGGACTCAGCGTACTGCAGGACCACGTCGCGCAGCCCCGACTCGCGCAGATGCTCCATCGCGTCGCCGAAAGCGCCGACTCCGGGAAGGATCGCGCCCTCTGCACGCAGAATTTCGTCGGCATTCCCCGTCACGAGCGCCTCATAACCGAGGCGCTCCACAGCTTTGCTAACGCTATGCAAATTGCCCATGCCATAGTCAATAATTGCAATCATTCTAGAGCACTCCCTTCGTCGAAGGAACCCCCTGCACGCGAGGATCAATCGATGTCGCTTCATCCAACGCGCGTCCGAGCGCCTTGAACACCGCTTCAATCATATGGTGCGTATTCTGCCCGTAGTGCACGATTACGTGCAGCGTAATCCGCGCTTCCAGCGCAAGCTTCCAAAGAAACTCATGAACGAGCTGCGTATCAAAGCTGCCGACTTGCTGGGAAGGATACTGCGCCCGGTATTCAAAATGCGGACGGTTGCTGATATCAATCGCCACCTGTGCCAGCGCCTCATCCATCGGAATGAACACGTTGGCATATCGTTTGATCCCTCTTTTGTCCCCAAGCGCTTCACGCAGCGTTTGACCGAGGCAAATCCCGATATCTTCAACCGTATGGTGATCATCGATTTCAATGTCGCCTTTGGCGTCTACTTTCAAATTGAATTGACCGTGCTTCGTGAATAAATCCAACATATGGTTCAAAAAAGGCACATCGGTTTGAAGCTCCGAAACACCTGTTCCATCCACATCAAAAGATAAAGCGATATCCGTTTCATTCGTCTTGCGGGCAATGCTTGCCGTACGAGCCCGCTGCACTTGCTCTTGCTCAGCCATCTATTTCAACTTCCCTTCCTTCGTTAGTCGGATCTCAACCGCTCTGGCATGACCCTCGAGCCCCTCGTTGCGTGCTAAGGTCATGATCATCTCGGCATTCGCGAACAGGGCTTCCTTGCTGTAATGGATCACACTGGATTTCTTCATAAAATCGTCCACATTCAGCGGCGACGAGAACCTTGCCGTGCCGTTCGTCGGCAGCACATGGTTCGGGCCGGCGAAATAGTCGCCTACCGGCTCCGTACTGTAGGCGCCGAGGAAAATAGCGCCGGCGTTCTCAATACGCGGCAGCAGGTTGAACGGGTCTTGTACGAGCAGCTCGCAATGCTCCGGCGCCAAGCGGTTAACTACATCCACGCCTTCATCCAAGTTATCCACAAGGAGTATAGCCCCCTTAGTGGACGTGGATACAGCAGCGATGGCTTTCTTCGGCAACTGGTCCAGCTGACGCCAGAGCTCCTGCTTCACGGACTCCGCCAGCTCCTGCGAAGGCGTTACGAGAATCGAAGGTGACATCTCGTCATGTTCCGCCTGCGCCAGCAGGTCGGCCGCAATGTATTCCGGATCGGCGTGCTCATCAGCCAGGACGACGATATCCGTCGGTCCGGCGATCATGTCGATGTCGACGACGCCGTACACGTAGCGTTTGGCGAGCGCGACGTATATGTTGCCCGGGCCGACGATTTTGTCGACCGCCGGGATCGATTCCGTGCCGTAAGCCAGCGCGGCCACAGCCTGTGCGCCGCCTGCACGATAGATCTCTCTCACACCCGCTTCAGCAGCAGCCACCAGAATATGCGGGTTAATGCCTTCCTCTCCCGCGGTGGCCGGAGGCGTCACCATCGCGATCTCCGGCACCCCCGCGACGATGGCGGGGATGGCGTTCATCAGCACGGAGGACGGGTACGCTGCCTTGCCTCCAGGCACATACAGGCCGACCCGCTTCAGCGGTCGGATGATTTGGCCCAGCAGGCTGCCGTCCGGCTGCAGGTCCATCCAGGACGTGCGTTTCTGCTTCTCATGG
>Ga0209566_100306_pt1 | contig 44253 bp, 31 predicted proteins | sample Araplavi_mTSA_r2_2_FD_184287 | JGI IMG/M metagenome (GOLD analysis project Ga0209566, IMG submission 184287) | Arabidopsis root microbial communities from North Carolina, USA - plate scrape CL_Cvi_mTSA_r2 (SPAdes) (version 2) | ecosystem: Host-associated > Plants > Roots > Endosphere | place...
AACCAGATCTCTTGCCGAGTTTTTAAACTCATGAAGCGTACGGCCAACCGCACGGCCAAGCTCCGGCAGCTTGGAAGGCCCAAAAAGCACCAGCACAACAAGAAGAATCAACATCAGTCCAGGAAATCCGATATTTTGCAGCATGGATGATCACTCCGTTTCATTAATCTTGGTTATGGCGTTTCGGATAAACCGCTACCGCCTCAATTTCGATCAGCCAGTCGGCGTTCACCAGACCCGCTACCCCCACAGTCGAACGCGCCGGCTTCACCGGATTCGCCTCCGTGCCGAAAAATTGGGCATAAGCGTCAAACCAACCCTGATAATCGAATTTGTTATCCTTACTTGGATCGGCTGTCACATATACGCGCAGATAAGTCACATCCGCCAAGGTCAAACCTTTTTCCTTCAACTGACTTTCAATCGATTTCAAAATACCTATGCCTTGCGTCTTCGTATCGCCATAACGTTCATACACAGTTTTGCCTTCCTTGTTCTGCACCGGCGGCGTCGTGCCGCTCGTAAATAAGTAGGACGAGCCGGACGGTACGGACACACCGCTTGAAATCGAAGATGCCGGACTCCCATAAAATTCCACTTCATTGATCGGCTCAGCCGGATATTTGCTGGATTTCTCCGCTCCATCCGCATAGGCGCTGGCGGCAATCAGGCTGAAGCCTACGACAGCTGCTGCGATCAGCTTCATTTTTTTCGTTATCATCATTAGAGATCGCTCCTTCTCCACTATTCTTTCATCACGCGCTCATGGAGCTCAGTGACGACTTTGCGCGCCGACTCGATGGCTCCGGCCTGCCAGGCTGTGATGTAGCTGATATGCTCTCCGGCCAAGTAAATGCGGCCATCCGGCTTGCACAGGGTAGGATAGTACGTTTTGCGGTCATCCGCCGTATACGCGACCCAGCCGCCCAGATTATATTTGATCTTTTTCCAATCGACCGAGAACGAAGCTTCAAACTCTTTAAAATATTGCGGATGAATTTTAGCGCCTTGACGAAGGGCGTAATCCTCACGCTGGGCAAACGTCATGTTGCCGAGTTTATCGGCATTGGCGCCGAAGGCATAATATCCGAGCAGCAGCCCTTTCTTGGCAAAGTAATCGGTCGGCGGGTAATATATGCTGGAAATATCCATATTCGTCAACGTATTGCCGCCAAAAATCTGCTCATCCTCTTCCCAGAAACGGCGCTTGAATTGCAGCCCGATTTTGCCGGCGGAGGCGTAGCTGATCTTGGAAATGGCCGTCGCCATGTCAGCGGAGAAGTTCGCCTTAATATCTTTCAATACGGATAACGGGATCGTACAGATGCAATAATCGCCGGCAAGCTCTTTCAAGGCTCCACTGTTCAAATCTTTGTACTTAACTCGAACGCCGTCGGAGGATTGGATCACTTCCTGCACTTCCGAGTGGAATTGGATGCGGTCGCTGACTCTTTTCTCAAACGCCTTGGCAATCATATCCATGCCTCCGACCGGATGGAACATCATCATTTGTTGATCATAGGAATATTCGCTGCTAAAAAACTGCCCAAAGCCGGAATTCATGATCGCTTTCAAGCTAAACGGATCTTTTCTTACCCCGGCATCCAGTTTGCCGCCTGGCTCCTCGATATACCCGGCTCTTTCTGAACCTTTGTAGAATAAATCTGCGTTCAAGTCACCTTCCGACTTCAAAAAAGCAACCAGCTTCACCTTCTCCTCCGAGGTCAAAGGAAGATCCAACGCCTTTTGATTGACGGCTTTCGCCAGCATCTCGGATACATAGCCCTTCACGTCCGCTTTCGCTTGACGCTTCGGGACTTTCACACCAGAGAGCTCTCCTACGTTCTCGTTGTAGTAATACCCGCTTTCATTCACATTGTTGAACGGTTCGATGGCAACGCCGAATTTGCGGGCATATTCCAAAGTGACGTGGAATTGCGGGATCCGCATCGGTCCGGCATTAAAATAGAGGCCGTTATCAAAGCGGGCCACCTGCTTCACGCCGCCGATTTCGGTCACCGTTGTGCCCCGGCGAACTGTCCATGCACGCCCTCCGGCGCGCGCTCTCGCTTCCAGAATCGTGCAGTCATACCCGGCACTGCCAAGCTCGTAAGCAGCCGTCAGGCCGGCGATACCGGCGCCAAGAATAATAACTTTTTTACCGCTGCGGCCGGATAAAGCCAGATCACCGCCTGATGGCGGCGTGTACTCTGCAGCCTTCATCGTTTCCGGAGAAAGCAAGCCAAGAGTGCCCATGACACTGAACAACGCAGCCGATCCTCCGATTTTGCCGACAGTCGTCAGAAACTGCCTGCGAGTTATTTGCTCTTCTCTTATCGGTGTCTTCTCCATGCTCCCATCTCCTTGGTTAAGTTTGGCGAAGCTTTACCCTAAACTTACCAACCGGAGATGCATTCGTCTATATTATGTGTAAGATAATATTACATAAATAATACTTATACTAAGATTGATATCGTTTATTTGAACATCCCAGACGTCAGTGCTACAATCATCTCATCACATATGTCATAATTACGTTATATTATCTAACTCAAATGGAGGTAGGTTGATGTCAATTACGACGAAGAAGGTGATTCAAATCGGGGTTGTCAGTGAACTGACAGGGTTAACCGAACGGCAAATCCGCTACTACGAAGATCGGAAGCTGATTTTTCCGGATCGAAGCAAAGGACGCGTGCGCAAATATTCTTTTGAAGATATCCAAAAGATCATGGACATTCAAACGAAATTGACAGATGGTTATCAAACGGTTGAGCTGAAACGCATGTTAGCAGGAACTTGAGATGAGGGGGAAGCTTATGCCCAAGTATGACGCGATGACCGTCGTTGAACATTTATCCGAACTGCGCACGAGGATCATACGCGTACTCATTGTGCTCGTGCTCACCATGATTGCCGGCTTCTTTCTTGCGCAGCGCATGCTCAATTATTTTAAAACCGTACCTCCTGCTTCCGAAATTTCCTGGCACGCCTTTTCACCAATGGATGGCCTGCGCATCTATATGACGCTCGCTTTCGTCATCGCCTTGGCTTGCACACTGCCTTTCATCCTGTACCAATTGTGGGGATTCGTCAAAAACGGGCTAAAGCCCGAAGAGCAGCGCGCCGCACTCACTTATATCCCGTATACGTTCTTATGTTTCATAGTTGGTTTGAGCTTTGCCTACTTGGTTGTATTCCCGATGTGCATGAAATTTACGACCGGCATCTCTGATCGTTTGGGACTGGTGCCCACCTATGGCGTCGCTCAATATTTCGGTTTCATGCTGAATATTATCCTGCCCTTATCTTTAGCGTTCGACCTGCCCCTCATCGTTATGTTCCTCACCAAGCTGCGCCTGCTTAACCCGGTTCTACTCCACAAATTCCGCAGATATGCCTACCTGGTGCTCGTCATCACAGCCAGCCTCATCTCCCCGCCCGACCTCGTGTCGCATCTGCTGGTAGCGATCCCCATGTTCGGTTTATATGAAATCAGCGTCATCCTGTCACGCTTCGTTCATCGCCAGCAGCTGCAAAAATCCCACCAAACCGTACTGATTTAGGGCTTCTCTCTCATTGTAAGCTGGGATTATTTACCGTATATTGACTACAATGCCGCAAGCTCATTCTTATAGAATGGGCTTGCACTTGATATTGGCTGTATACAGGGGGACAAATGCATGCGCATCGAACAGTTGCTGTACATTGTTGAAATCAGTCAAACCGGATCGATCTCACTAGCTGCCGAAAGGCTGCATGTTTCCCAGCCCAACATCAGTCAAGCGATTGTCAGTCTTGAAGAAGAACTGGGCGTCAAGCTGTTCAAACGCTCCCGTTTTGGTGCTACGCCGACGGAAGACGGCACCCTGATTATTCAAAAAGCCGAGGAAATTTTGAACAAGCTCGAGGAGCTGAAGGAAACAGCCAGTCTGAACGCTTCACAGCTGTCCGGCCCCCTTTCGATTGCCTCTGACCCAAGCTTATGTTTAAGCGTGCTGCCGTCCGCTCTTGCCCTATTTAATGCCAACTGTCCCTGCGTCGATCTGGAATTGATGGAAATGGATTTCCCGCAAATTCGCCAGGAGGTGCTAGGCGGCAAAATGGACATAGGTCTGGTCGGCGTGACCCGGCATTACAAAGAGTTGAGCGGCCAGCTTGCCATGGAGCCGCTTTTTGAAAGCCGCCTGATGGCTTGCGTCGGCAGAGATTCCGAGTTTGCCGACCGAGGCTCCATCACCTTCGAAGAGCTCGTCCATCATCCCTTGCTCGTGAATTCCGAGCCCATTATCCAGACGCTGCACAAATACGGCAGCCCGAACATTTTATTCAAGCTGGGCAATTCCGAAGCCGCCAAACGCGTCATTTCCGAAGGCATTGCCATCGGCTTTTACATCGAAATCGGCTTGAAATACGACCCCTATGTCATGACGGGCAGCATGATCCCGCTCGAAATCACGGGTGACGACGTCGATATCATCTTCTGTTCGCTCCGCCTGAAAACCCGCCACCTCACCATGCCCGGCAAAGAATTCATGAAGGAATTAAAATCCGTTATCGACACGCTATAAAAAAGACCCTCCTCAGTCCGAGTCGGACGAAGGGAGGGTCCTTTGTTTAAGAAGCCGTCAAATTATGAAGTCATGAGCGCCAACGCATGCAAGAACTGCTCCGCAAAAGCGGCATCAATCTTCTTACCTGATTGCGCCTGAATTTCATTACCCAAGGCGTTTATCGCGTTCTGGACAGGCTTATCGTCTTCATGCTTTTGCACGTTGCTGATTTTCGCCAGGAGGCTATTCGCGATACCTTGCTGCTCGATCCAGCCTTGCTGATAAGCGTAATTTACGGCTTCATCCAGATGAGCAATGTCCATGCGGACATTCATCGCATAGGAAGCGACCGATTCATTCCCCGCTCCGTCCGTCGCTTTGACCTGAATCTCATGTTGACCGACGCCAAGCGACATAGGCTGGATGATATAAGGATTGCTTATAGCTGCTCCATCCAGCGTGATGGATTGATTGGCTATGCCGCTCACGGGATCAGTGATGGCGAATTGCAGGCTGCTGCTGTCCGTCCAATATACGTTCATCGTAACCGTTGGTGCGATGGAAGGACCTGTTGTATCCTTTTTGAACGTGACCTTGTGCGTTTTGCCGACGGAGCCCGCAACTTGCACTTCAAGCTTGAGCGTCGGCATCGTTTGCAGCACATGAACCGTATCATCCCCATGCTCAAGCGTTAAACCAGGCTTACTGAGTTCCAGCACGACCGTACTCTGTTTTTGTGTAGGATCGGAAACGGCTACCGATAGTTCGTCACCTGTTTCTTTCACCATCACGGAAGACGGATTGTAAGCCGTTATGAAATCTACAGTGCCCGGATTCCAGAAGTTCGCAGCCGTAATGCCCAGCTTCTTCTCTTTGACCGCATGCACATCCGGCGTATTGCTCACAATGTCCACATCGGGCGACTGGCTGTAAAGCGCCGTAGCCGTCGTATCTTTGTGCGGCAGCATCACATAAGCGTAAGTGGCATCAGCAGGCGTTGCGCCATGCTCGAAGGCCAAGCTGACATAATTCCGGGTCACAGGATCCGTAGATTGTCCGCTGTTGAGGTCACTCCAACTGCCGGTTCTTGCTTCGCGCAGTCCATATAGGCTGGACGGTTGCGGAAAATAGTAACCGATATCAGTCCCAGGTGTATTTCCTGCCAAATGAGCCCATCTGACATTGTCCATCATCTCCGACCAGCCCGGCTGACTCGGCTTGGCGCTGCCGTTCACTGTCAGAACGTTGGTCCCCGCATCATTAATCTTGCGGTTGTCCACAATCGTCTCCACAGACTGCGGACCTGCTTGTTGAGTGGAAATGCCTGCACCGAGTGCGACAATTTCATCATCGAACATGAACCACGACTTTTTGCCCTGAAGGTCACTCCCTGTTACTTTGTTGAGAGAAAAGTCCATGCCGGCCGCACCGTACTGCCCGTCGAGCGTTGTTCCACCCACCCAACTTTTCGTGTTCATATAAGAAGTCCATTCTCCTGGCGTTACGCCTTTGCCGGAACCATTGGTTGTCGTGCCCGGCAGTCGGAAAGCATCGACGGTCGGCCAGAAATCATTGCGGTACTGCATGAGATCCTGATCGTACAAATAGGTCATGCCGATCCCTGTGTACCAGCCTTTTAAGTTTTCGTTGTTGCCTTTTTCAAAGGCTGAAATCCGATCGGAGAATAAGCTGATGGCGAATCCGAAACCATCGCGCAGGTGAACGATCCTGTCCATGCCGGCGAACACCTGATTTTTAACCAGCTCCGCCCTTGGTGTTATGGCCGGGTCGTTCATAACAGCTTTTATAAGCGTTAACTCGTAAATCGGCAATCCATCGACATAATTAGCGTAGGTCGTATCCGCCATGATCCAGGCTTTTGCCATTTGTTTGATGGATAGCGCCACATCGCTTGGAGCGCCTTCCGCCAGGCGGAGCAGCGTCGTTATTGTACTTCGTGCACTGCCCGTCGCTTGCCGGGATATCCCTCTCCCATTGACCATATCCATGAACATTCCTTTGTAAATAACAGGCTCAAACGTATCCGCCACCCATTGATAAACGTTGTTCACGTTCGGATCTGTCACAGGCCACGGTGAGCTGTTCAGCAAGAACGTCATATCGGCCGCCCTGCTCAGCCAAACAGCTCCGTACCCAGCCGTATAGGCAATATTGCTATGCTGGACGAGTGAGCCGTCGCGATACACACCGTCACCATGATCCGTATAAATAAATTCCGGCCCAATGGCGTCACGGCCTTGAACGATTTTCGCACTATTCTTCCCGATCACGCCCCTCATCGTCACTACAATCGCTTTATCCAGCAGATTGGCTCCAGTCTCGACGACATTGTTGAGCGTCCGCTTCTTCGGATCCGGGACAAATCGATCGACAGCTTTGAGGTTGTTCGCTAGCTGAGCCGGCGTCAGATCCTCGTACATGAGCACGAGAAGGTCATTTAACGCTTGCGGGGCGCCAATTTCCCAGTCCCACCAGTTGTCATATTCCGTTTTGCCTTCGTTATAACGGTTGGCATACATCCAATCTAGCGCACCTTTAATATCATCACGAAGCGCCAAATTTCTGTGCAAACTGGAGCCTGGCAGCAAATAAGCGAGCGCCATCGATTTCAGCCTGCTGTAAGCGGTCGTGATTTGTGCCGAATTCGTCGTGCTTGTCAGATCGCTCCATAAGAATGTCCGGTTATCAGCTTTATTTAACGTATCCCAGAATCCGGCAGCCTTATCATTCGTGACACTTTGCACAATATTGGCAATATTGGCAGCAATATCGGAATCAGTCGCATCGTAGTGGTCTCCGCCTGTTAATTTGCTATACCATTTCAACCGGAGCTGGTCATATGCCTGAAACGTTTCGGCCGACTCGACGTTTACCAGGCATTGCGCCTTGACCGTACCATCCGGTGTTGCAACGGTAATCGTCGAAGTACCGATGCCGACACTAGTGACAACTCCCGTGCTATTGACGGTAGCGACGCCAGGGTTACTGGAAGTCCAGACGACCGTTTTATCGACTGCTTGAGCAGGCGTGAACACCGGTAACAGCGTGAGCGTAGCATCCTTAGCCATGGACACAGCTGTCTGGTTCAACGAAATCCCGGTTAGTCCGCTGTATTCCTCCAGACTGATGTCATCAAACCAGACTTTGCCTTTCCCCGTTTCTAAAAACGGTTCAATCACCAGCTTGGTCACCCCCGACGGGATCGTCATAAATACTTGCTGCATTGTCCAATCATTCGTTCCCAGCAATTTGGCGGATGCCGGACCATCCCTCACCTTGCTTGTGTTATAATACTGCGTTCGAAAATAAGCACCTGTCCCTGTTACATTATCCGTCTTTAGCCATACTTTCAGCCTGTAAGATTTGCCTGGTACGACCGTCAGCACGCTTTGGTTCACGGATACTCTGCTTGTGGCGAAGGCATCAAACAGGATTGAGCTGTTCCCTTCATGATAAACCGCATGATCCAAAGACACATTGACGGTTTTGTTCGGCGCCTTACCACTGCCGGTTGGAATCCATAGTCCCCACCCGCTAGGGGCCTGCGTCGTCACTCCGCTCCAATTGGCATCGAGCGTGGTTGTCGTCTGCTCGAAGCCTCCGTTGGTCATAAGATTGACGGAAGCCGCCTCCACCCTATTGGTTGCGCTTACAAAAAACGGCGGCGATGCAGTGGCCCCATTCAAGATCAAATTCGCCAGCACCAGCATACTTACTTTCTTGGTCATCCTCACATGAAATCCATCCTTTCATTTGGGAAGTCGGGAAGCGTTTGTCTGATACGCCTTCATCATAGACAGGCAGCCATCAGAACGACAATACCCAATTCTTGCAAAAGGCATGAACAAGAATTGGGTATTTCGCATGTTTAAAATACATACATAAAGCTTAATAAACGGCTATGGCGCGTATGATCGGCTGATCAAGGCTCGTGAGTACGCGAAGCCTGAACTTCTTCGCCACGACCGATTCGAGGCGGTCGATCTTTTTATGACCGATCGCACTGCCGGCTGCAACCTGGACCCAACTCCCCTGATGCTCTACTTCAAGCACATACGCACGAATACGTTCGCCGAACGCGATGTCTTCCATCAGCACAATATGGCTTACGCTCGCCTCTTCTTCCAGCTCCAGCTCCAGCACGTCCCCTTGCCCTGAGGCTTGCGCATAGGGCTTGCCCAATCTGCACCGGATCTCCGCACCAAACTCTAGCACACGGCTGACATCCGCCTCCGGCAGAAGTCCGCGATCGTCCGGTGCCACATTGAGGAGCAGGTTGCACCCGTGTCCGACGGAACGGTAGTAAATGTCCATCAACTGATCAAGCGATAGCAAGCGCGACTCCTCATTCGGATGCCAGAACCAGTGCTCTTTGCGGATCGGCACATCGCATTCAGCAGGCACCCAGGCAGAGGTGCCGGACAGCCAATCCATAGTGTCATCGCTAAACATGCTCACCTTGGCGGTTTCAGCAGTGTTCCAGCACGGATACGGCGCAACACCGTCCTCATTGCCGACCCAACGGATCGTCGGCGCCCCCATATTAAAGATCATCGCGTCGGGCTGATGCTTCTTCACCAAGTTGATGATAGCAGGCCAATCATAGTCTCTGCCTTCCGAACCCGCTCCGTCGAACCACACCTCGACCAGCGAACCATACCCTGTCAACAATTCTGACAATTGCCCGAGATAAAAGCGGTCATACGCCTCTTTGTCCGCATAGCAAGGCTCGTGCCGATCCCATGGCGACAAGTAGACGCCGAAGCCGATCCCCTCAGCCCGGCAGGCATCGGCGCACTCCCGAACCACATCTCCTTGCCCATTCATCCACGTGCTGGATTTCACCGAATAGTCAGTCGTCGCCGTTGGCCATAAACAAAACCCGTCATGATGCTTAGCTGTCAAAATGAAATACTTGAAGCCTGCCTGCTTCGCTGTACGCACCCACCCGGAAGCGTCCAAATCTGTCGGGCGGAATAAGGACGGGGAATCCGTCCCCGCCCCCCATTCCTGATCGCAAAATGTGTTGATCCCAAAGTGACAAAACATTCCCAATTCCAAGTCCTGCCAAGCGTACTGCTGCTTCGTGGGCCTCGCCAGCTTGATGGCATTCATCGTGTTCTCATCACTCCAATGCTATTTCTTGATTTTCTCTTTGTAAAAATCATTCGTTTCTTTCACATGCTGCTGGAAGCTTGGGTCTGCCTTATATTGCGCAACGAACTTATCCCAATCCTCGAGGGAGTTCTTGCCGATGATCACGTTAACGAGCATGTCGTTCAGCTTTTTATCCCAGTCGGCACCTTTTTCCTTATAAGTGGCGGACTTCGCCAAGCCATACGTCGGATCCGGAATGGAGTTGATCGAATCGATCACTTTCTTGTTCAGCTCCAGCACGTCATTCGGCATGCCCGGCACTTTGGCACGTGTATATTTATCAAAATAGCCGGTTACCCACTGCCCGGTTGTGTCGCCGGAGTACCCTTTTTTCTTCCCTTCCTCCGTTTGCTCCACACTGCCGTCAGCCTTCACTGTAAAGTCAGTGTCTTGAATGCCGTAAGTCGCCAGATTATAACCCTCGACAGATGCCGTGTAATCATACACTTCAAGAATTTTTTTCAGCTTCGCTTCGTCAACCGTTTTCTTATTAATCAAAAACTGACCGTAATAACCGCTCGCCTGCTCGTAATACGCTTTGCCATCCGGCGCTTTCGGCAGCTCAAAGGCCATAAGATTCGCCTGCGGATTCGTCTTTTGCAGCTCTACGTTGTACTTGTAAGCATCATAGACGTTGGCGATCGCCGCCCCTGCTTTGCCTTGCACCAGCATATCCTTGAACTGCGCCGTCTTAATGACCGGGAAGTCCGGCAGGATACCGCCCGCTTTATACGTTTTATTCCAAAAAGCCAGCGATTCCCTTGCCTGCGGCGTCATCCAGTAGGGGATTAGATTGCCGCCCTCTTCTTTCCACTTGTTTCCTGTACCGAACATCGTGAGCAAATAGCTGGCTGGTCCAGGCGAGCCTGCGAGCACAGCCCCATAGGTGTCCTCTTTACCGTTGCCATCGGGATCTTTCTTGCTGAACGCCTCAAGCACGGTGAACAGTTCATCCATTGTTTTCGGCGGCTGCATGCCAAGCTTATCGAGCCAGTCCTTGCGCAGCAGCAAAGCTTCATGGCCGTCCAGCGGTCTGACACGCGGAAGCGAATAGAGCTTCCCTTTCAGCGAAGCGTTGGCATAGACGTTCTCCGGATATTTGGCTAAATTCGGATAATTTTTAATATAAGGAGCCAGATCCCAGAATGCCCCTTGATCCACAGCATTTAAGAAGGCCGGCGTGTAGTTAAAATCCTCCAGGAAAAGCACGTCCGGAATATCACGCGCAGCGAGCAGCGCATTCAGCTTCTCCGTAATTTGCGCGGATGGAATCCAGTTGAGCTTCACATTGACGTTAAATTTGGCATTCAGCTTCTTTACCGCCTCAAGTTCACTGGTCGGCGCTGCTGCAAAGGCCAAGGTTGTGATCGAAATATCCGTCGGCGCAGCAGCTTTGCCACCATTCCTGCCCGCTGCCGGTTTGGCATCATTGGCACCGTTTCCACACGCTGCCATCGTTGCCGTCATACCCGCAACCGTCATCAAAACTGTCATTTTCTTTACCATTGGATTCATGTAATGACCTCCCATATTCTATCATACATCAGATTTACCCTTTCACAGAGCCGACCATCATGCCTTTGACGAAATATTTCTGCAGGAACGGATACACAATGACGATGGGCAGCGAGGATACAACGACAGCAGCCATCTTGATCACCTCAGGCGGAACCGTCCGCTCGCTATCGAGCATCGCAGCAACGGAAGGATCGGCCATTTGTGTGGCGGAGATGAGCATCATCTGCAGCAGCACCTGCAGCGGTCTAAGCGCATCCCGATTGATGTAGAGAACACCGCTGAAATACGTATTCCAATAAGCAACGGCGTAAAATAAACCAAAAGCTGCAAGTGCCGAGACCGATACAGGCAGCATAATACGAATGAACACGCCGACGTCCGAACAACCGTCGATTTTGGCTGCCTCCTCCAATTCATCCGGAATCTCCTGATAAAAATTGCGCATTAAGAACACATACCAGGCACTGGTTAAGGCCGGCAAAATCAGCGCCCAGACGGAATCCATCAGTCCCAGGCTGTCGACCAGCAAATAGTTCGGAATCATGCCGGGGTTGAACAGCATGGTCAGCAAAATGGCGATCAGGAAAAACTTCTTCCCTTTCAACCTTTTGCGGGAAAGCACATAAGCGAGAGCGCTTGTCACGATCAGTGAGCAGACCGTTCCAAACACGGCGAGAAATCCGCTAACCCCCATCGCTTTCAAAAAGGCGTTGGTGGAGAAAATGTATTTGTATGCTGTGAGACTCCAATGTTCAGGGATCAATATCAGCGGTTTCGCCAAATATTCGGACGGATCGGTGAAGGAAATGATCACCACATAAATAAATGGAAGTAAAGTAACTAGCGCAAAAATCGTCAATATGGTGTAGTTGAGTGCATTAAACAGTTTGGAGGCTAGACTCGTGTGCATTTTAGTAAAGTCCCTCCTCTCCGAATTTTTTGGCTAGCCGGTTCGCCATCACAACGAGAATCAACCCGACTACGGACTTGAACAGCCCGGCAACCGTCGCATAACTGAATCTTCCCTGCTGGATGCCGACCCGATAAGCATATGTATCGAATACATCCGCAAGATGCGCCACAGGTCCGCTTGTCATCAGATAGATTTGCTCGAACCCTACATCCATGACCTGCCCCAGACGCAGGATGAGTAGAACAATGATCGTGCTGCGAATCCCCGGAAGCGTCACATGAAGCATTTGCTTCCATCGGCTGGCACCGTCGATTTGCGCCGCCTCATAAAGCTCGGAATTGATACCCGCCAGTGCAGCAAGGAAAATAATCGTGCCCCAGCCGGCTTCCTTCCAGACGCTTTGCGCTGTCAGCATGCCCCAGAACAAGTCCGGATTCGTCAGGAATTCAATTTTTCGCCCCCCGAACTCGACAATAAGCTGATTGATGACACCACTGCCTTGTCCGAAGATTAGGAAACAAATACCGACGATGATGACCCACGATAAAAAGTGCGGTAAATAGATCACCGTTTGCACCAGCTTTTTAAATGCTAGCTTCCGCACCTCATTCAGCAGCAGTGCTACAATAATTGGGATCGGGAAGAAGAACACAATGTTCAGCAGGCTGATCGCCATCGTATTGCGGAACAGCAGCATAAAATCGGGATTCGTGAAAAATTCACGAAAGTATTTGAACCCCACCCATTCGCTATCCCAAAAACCTAAATACGGCGAATAATTTTTGAAGGCCAACAACAGCCCCCACAGTGGGAAATACTTGAAAATAAGGAAAAACAACAAACCCGGCGCAGCCATCACATATAAATATTTATCCCGTCTGATCGCAACCGCCCATTCCTGTTTCCTGTCTGCTTGAAATGTGCGTACTTCTTCGGCCCCCTTGGCCGCCTCAGCTTGCAGTCTTTCCACTCGGTTATGCAACAACGTCCTCACCTCGTTTCTGTAATTTGCATCGTGCTGCCTTGCACAATACCGATGCTACCTGAGCGGCATCCGCCGGACAATGACCAATTCTTGCACCACCTCTAGTTCAGGACAAAAAAAGAGAAACCCCTGTCAGCAAGGGCTTCTCTTTCGCATCGTTCTCATTTCTTATTGTAAAAGCAGGAGGAAGACAAAATATGAGCATTACATTTCACTTTCCGTTCCCCGGAACTGGCCCGGCGTGACGCCGACATGCTTTTTAAACACACGAATGAAATTCTTCGTCTGATAACCGACACGTTCAGCAATTTCCGATACCGATTGATCGGTCGTGCGCAGCAGTTCAATGGACTTGTCAATCCTGTGTTTGGTCAAGTATTCAATAAAGGATACGTTCATCGTTTTCTTAAACAGCTTACTCAAATAATGGGGACTCAAGCCGCAAATTTGCGCGCACTGGTCAAGCGACAGGTCGAAGTGATAATTATCCTCCATATAGCGCACGACTTTCTGAATAAGCTGCTCATGCTCCTGACTCTGCCTGCCGTGCACATAAACCACGATCGGCTTGACGAGCTGATCATTGATCCACCCGTTCAATTCAACAACGGTATGGATTTGACGAATCTGTGCATACGGATCCGCGTCCGCTTCGCCGAATAATTGCTTGTTATCGAGTCCTAGCGCATAGGCCGTTCGAAGGGCAGAGGTCAGCAGGCGATAATAAGACATATGAATCCATTCCGGTTTACTTACCGTGTCTTTCATGGAGTTGGCAAACTCGTCCAGCATCCGCTCAACTTCGGTGCGGTCGCCAATTTGCAGCGACTGCTCGAAATGCGCCTCGATCTCAATCGGATACCTGTAATGCACATCAGCATCACTGCTGCCTCCTGCAAAGGCGATGACTTGATTGCCGCCGACAATCATCCTTGAACGCAGGGCTAACGCCGCCTCTTCGTAAAGCTCCGGCAGTTCTGCGATCCGATCACTTTGCCCGCCGAGACCGATAGTCACCGGAAAGCGCAAGTAATCGGAGATCAGCAGCCGCAGCCGCTCAGCGAACGACTTGACGTCCGGCCGGCTTTCATGGGCAATGACCGTCTCAGCATCGATGAACAGCCACACGGCAATCTGGTCATTCATCAGGTTGATGACGATGCCGTCCAACTCCTGCGAGCGCAGCAGGTCGCTGGTAATATTTTTCACCGCAAAGGCGATGAGTTCCCGATCATGCTCCTGCTGAAAGCGCCATTCGCCATCCGGCTGCGGATCGCTGGCAATGACCAAGACGTGATGCTCCCGGCCGGACGGCACGCTATACCTGTGCAGCATGTGCTCCAGCTGGTCGCCGGTGTAATGGACGAAGCGGCCCTGAAGCAGCTGCAGGGCGAAGATCTCGCGCATCAGCGGCATTTGATCGCTCAGCTGCTCCTGCAGCTGATTCGCTGTGCTGCTCAGCTCGAGCCAACGTTTGCGTACGAAACCGACTTCGTCCGTTTCCAGCTCCACCGTTTGCCCGCCCTTGACCTGCGCGACTAAATGCTTAATCGGCTGATAGACACGCCTTGTCCCCCATAAAGCGAATGAGACGCCCAACACGAGGCAGCCAGCAAGGATTCCCAAGGTAATCAGCGCAATCCCTTTGGATTTGGCATTTAATTGGCTCACGGGCACCATATCAATGTACTTCCATTTATTGAACGATGAAATAATAGGCGTCACCATATATTCCGTTTCCTGGTAGGTGAAAGCAAAGCGCTGATTTTTCCCCTGCTGCTCAGCCAAGCCAATCAGGCCGGGGGGCACTTGATCCCCGCCGGTCGAGGACACAAGCACGCCATGCTCGTTCAAAATAAAGATTTGTTCCCCTTTATAACTGACAAACCGATCCATGATGCTTTTGAAAAGCGATGCGTCAATCCGGATCAATAATAACCCGATCGGCTTATTCGATAAGATCGGCGCTTTGCTAATAAAGGTAACACCTTGCGTGTTATAGGCAGGTATAGAAGTATAGGGCCCCGTCATCCATTTCATTTGTTCGTCAGCTGCAAGCTCCCGCTGCAGCGCTTCGCGTTCCTGGCTGCCTTCAATGCGCTGACCGCCAAAAAGCGGCGAAATTAAATAAGCCTCTTCAGGCACGTACATCGCGATATCGCTGACTTCCCGGTTGCTGCTTTGCAGCGCTGCCAATTCCCTTGAAATCCCGGAATAGAACCCAGTATAATTCGTATTCTTCAAATCTGTTAGATTCGAGCTAAAAAACGTGCCGAGCAGCATTTGAATCGCGTTGTTTTGAATCCGCTCCAACGACGCATCAATATTGGCGGATACATTGTTCAATATGCGCACGTTCGACTGATTGACCTCGCTTTGTACAGCGGAAGCCGAAAAGAAATAGCTGCTGATGCCGACAGCCAGCACAGGGATCATCGCCGCAAATAAAGCTAAGGTCACCATATTGCGAAAAATTGTTTTTCGCAGGAAAAAGCGCTTCCATTTACTTTCAAGCATAATTCGCATTACGAGCACCTCGCCCATGGAGTTGAATGCATTGTAATCTATTTAAGAGCGATTTCGCAATACATAAATAACGCATAAAATGAAAAAAGGCATCCCTCCATCGCGAAAGCCGCTTGGAGAGAGCCCATTTTTACACAGCGCTATTTTGCTGCAGCGATGCTTTTTTCATTTTTGATTGCGCCCAGCCCCACACAATGACCAGGACTGCGCCGCCTACAGCAGCGATCCACTGATATTCTTCAGGAATTAAATATTGCTCGACCAGCGCGTCGCCGGCAAACATGTCGCCTGCGGAATAACCCAGGATGGCTGCACCGAGATACACCAGCACAGGGAATTTATGCAGCAGCTTGGACACCAGCGTGCTGCCCCAAATAATAATCGGCATGCTCATGACGATTCCCAGGATCATCATCAGCTGATTATCCCCGGCGGCTGCGGCAATCGCCAGCACATTGTCCAGACTCATAATCAGATCCGCTACGATGATCGACCAAATGGCCTGCAACAGAGTTGTCGTCTTTTTCATATGCGTCTCATCGCCGTCATCTACTAGCAGCTTGATCGCAATCCAGCAGAGCAGAATGGCCCCAGCCGCTTCAATCAAAGGAATGCGGAGTATGTAAGCCGCCGCCACAGTCAGGATCAGTCTAAGCACGATCGCGCCAATTGTGCCGATCCATATCGCTTTCGAGCGCTGATGCGGCGGCAAATTCCGGCTCGCTAAGGCAATCACAACCGAATTGTCTCCGCTCAGCAAAATATTAATCAGCATGATTTGCAAAAACAGAATTACACTTTCCATCATCGTACCCAGTCCTTCATGTAAATCATATATTTGTTATGCGGTTATGCGAATCGCACATTGCTTAAAGCAGGATAGCATGCTTTCTCGCCACGATCAAGAGCGGCTTCAGGCGTGAACCTGATGATAAGCTTCTGCGCCTTCCCCCAAGTCGTCAGCCGTTTGCCCCTGGCGAGCCCGAAGGCGTCCCGATCAAGCGTGGCGTCATGCCAGCCCGCCGTCGTGCTGAGTTCGCTCGTCCAGACAAGCTGCCCCGCCTGATCCGGCCGATACATGAGCATCACGCGCCATACCCCCGGCTGCTCGGCAAACATCCGCAGCTGTAGCCGCAAGTGCACGATATCGTCCGCCATCATCGGATCGACCAACTTGTGCGTCACCAGCTCAAACGGCAGTTCCGGTTCGAGCAAGCTTAGCGCCTTGCCGCCCTGCGGATCGCTGATCCACGCATAGCTGAATTCCGCATCGAATGGTTCCGTACGCATGTCCGGACAGTGCCAGCCATCCAGACCTCGACTGAAATCAGCGATGTCCAGCGTTGCCGTTAGTGACGACGACGACGATATGCCCAGATAGCTTGGCGAGAAACGCAGTGGGAAACTGCTTGTTTTGACACCATTGTCATAAATCGCATCGATATAGAGGTAGCCGCTGATCTTCGGGTCGATAACGGGGACGGGTCAAGCTTAAAAACAGAAAAAACGAGCAAAATCGACAAAGAAAAAGCCCTGCGCCAAATGGCTCAGGACTCTCGATTTTACATGTTTACATGGAACGAATTAAAATATCGCGAACGGTTTCAGGCGTCATTGGCTTGTAGGAGCCGACTTTATCTTTCATAAACGATTTTTGCACGAGCTCATCGAGTCGGGACGAATCGATACCGTAATCTGCGAGCCGGCTCGGTGCGCCCAGCTGGCTCCAGAACGCGCGCAGCGCCGCAGCCGCTTCGTGGGCCAGCTCAAGATCGCTCTTCCCGGCAGGATCCATGCCGAATACGTCTACGGCCAGCTTCTTCATCCGGGACGGATCGTCTTCGGCGCAATGCAGCATCCAGTTCGGGAACACAATGGCCAGCCCTCCGCCGTGCGGAATATCGTAAATCGCAGACAAACCGTGCTCAATCTGATGCGACGCCCAGTCGCCGCCGTCCGTCCCGCTGGACAGCAGGCCGTTGAACGCCATCGTGCCGGCGTACATGATCGTTTCCCGAAGCTTGAAGTTATGCAAATCCTTCACCAGCTTCGGTGCTGCTTCCATGATTGTCAAGAGGACCGATTCCATGAAACGGTCGATCATTGGCGCATTTTCCGTACGGTGAAAGTATTGTTCCAGCACGTGCGACATCATATCAACAATGCCGTACACGGTCTGATCCAACGGTACGGAGTACGTGTACGCCGGATCGAGAATCGAGAACGCCGGATACGCGAGCGGACTTCCCCAGCCTCTTTTTTCATTCAGCTCCCAATTGGTAATCACCGAGAGGCTGTTCATTTCCGAGCCGGTGGCGGCAAGCGTCAGCACAGTGCCGAATGGCAGCGCTTTTTGCGCTACGGCTTTTCTCGTGATGATGTCCCACACGTCGCCTTCATAATAAACGCCGATAGATATGGCTTTAACGCAATCGATGACACTGCCCCCGCCGACGGCGAGGATGAAATCGATTTGCTGCTCCCGGCAAATAGCAATCCCTTTATGTACGGTGGCAAGCCGTGGATTCGGCTCCACACCGGATAACTCTATGACCTCAGCTTTCATTTGCGAGAGCTGCTCGCAAACTGCATCGTAAACGCCGTTTCTCTTAATGCTGCCCCCACCGTAGACAAGCAGGACGCGCTTCCCTTCGACACTCGGCTCTTGCTGTAATTTCTCTATTTGATCTTTACCAAACCACAATCGTGTCGGATTATACTGCAAAAAATCTTCCATAACCGTTTCTCCTTTGATGACTGAATTCTCTAGTAGTATATCATAGGCACGGTATATTTCTGAAATGAGCGGTCTTTCCTCATGTTAAAACAAGCCTTTGCGATGAAGCACGGTCAAAATCCGGTAAAAATCGTAACTGCCTCCATTCGGCGTGTCCACAAGCCCCTTTTCCACGGCTGCTTGAACAGAAGCTTTGGCCCAGTCCGGTACAGAGGGAAGCTGCATCGTGCTTTCCACGGCCGTGAGCCGCGCTTGCAATGCCGCAACCTCGGCTTTCAAATCATCAATCACCTGCATGAGCGTTTTCACCTCCTGATCCAGCTTATATAAGGAATAAGTTTCGATCAGCTTGATCAGACTGTCGGCATATTGGGGATCCGTAGCGTACTGCGCCGTTTGCAGCGCACGAGCCGCGCATTTGTAGTCATATGCTGCACAACATACGAAAAAACCGGCCTTCGCATAACGGGAATTTTCCAACAAAAACTTCGCATGGTCACGAATACTACCTGCCCAGTCAGGATACGTGCGAAAGCTCTCTTTGACAGTCACCCACTGTCCGTTGATGTATTCCTTCGTATCGAGCAGCATTCCCTCGCCTTTAATCCCGAATAAGTTGTTACCTGGCGCAGATTTCCCCCAATTGCTTTCAAGAATGGCTTGTGCAGTCGTAATGCTGGCCAGAATACCGGAAGAGCTCATATCTTCCTGGGCTGCAGCACCAATCTGCTCTAAAAATTGTGCGTTACTTAGTGCCATCAGTATTGTCCTTGTTATGCGTCATGAACACCCCGGCAAACGTTAATACCATCGCTGCAAAGTTAGCAATCTCGTTGATAAGCTCATCGGTAATAAAAGAGTATCCAAAAGCCTGGGCTGTTAATTTAGCAGCTCCCAATAAGGAAATTACGAGCGTTGCATAGTTCTTTTGCTTATCTACATCCATATCATTTCCCGCCTTTCTATAGTTTTAAAATACTATATTCCCAGCGTATGGAATTGTTCGGACAAGGGACTACGCTCCTGTAAAATGAATAAATCGCTGACACGAGTCCCCGGTTGACACGCATATGATATCCAGGGGTGAATCACCTATGCCGCAGTACCGTATTATTGTCGACCTTTCTGATTTCCAGTTATTTCTCCTGGATGTGAATCGGGTCGTTCGCGCTTTTCCCATTGCAGTTGGTAAAATGCTGACTAAAACACCGACCGGGGAGTACTACATTATTAATAAACAACCGAATCCGGGCGGTCCTTTTGGCGTATTGTGGATGGGGCTGAGCAAGCCGCATTATGGCATTCATGGTACCAACGATCCCTCATCCATCGGTAAAAGCGTCTCGCACGGATGTATCCGCATGTATAACGAAGATGTGCTGCAGCTGTCCGAATATGCACCCATCCATACCCGCGTGACGATCCGTTCATAGACACGTCAAAAACCCCTGCAGACTCATAGGTCTGCAGGGGTCTCTTGCATTATTGGGGCTGCCAGCGACTATGCCCCGGATAGGGACACCGCCGCTCTTTTAGCTTCGCGGCGATACGGACGATACAACCGCATATAGCGCATGTTGTATCGTTTAGGAGCTTGGGGCAGCTGCGGCATGCCTCAAGCCGCCGATCATAATCAGCATCCGCAACGCAATGCTCAGCCGATTGAAACATAGAGGACGACAGCACGCGCATGATCTGCTCTTCGGTAACTTCAAAGCGACCCCGACAGCTTTTGCATTGACGGTTTTCGATCATGCCGGTACGATTTCAATCATCGTAACCGACTTCGGCGCCAGCCGGAGCTGAACAACATCGCCTTCCCGGCTATAAGCCTTAAACTCACGCGGACTAACCGCATCCGGCTGATCAAATGTATTATGACCATTCATATCAGTGGAAGTTAATTCCGATCCACGGATATGGAAATCATTCCCATAAAGTCCTCGAAGTTCTACGCTTACCTGCGCCTCCGCATGAGGATCGACATTGCATAAACTGATGTGAATCCGCCCCGCATCATCCTTCGATGCCGAAACAGACGTCATCTGATGCTTTCGCCCATTTACCTCATACCACTCACTCTCTGTGTGCGTGCTAAGCAAAGCCGCATCTTGATGCACCTTAAACATATCAAAGACATGGTAGGTAGGTGTCAGAAGCATCCGCTCACCCTCCGTCAAAATGACGGATTGCAGCACATTAACTACCTGAGCAATATTCGCCATTTCAACACGGTCACAATGCTCGTGGAAAATATGAAAATGAATCCCGGCTACAAGCGCATCGCGCATTGTGTTCTGTTGATAGAGAAACCCGGGATTCGAGCCCGGCTCCACATCGTGCCAGGTTCCCCACTCATCCACGATAAGGCCGACTCTTTTCTCCGGATCATATTGATCCATAATCGCGGAATGTTTACGAATCAGCTCGTCCATCCGTCTCGTTTTCTCCAGCGTAACAAACCATTCTTCCTCGCCAAAATCCGTCGCACTGCCTTTATCCTGCCAACTTGGGCCTGGAACGGTGTAGTAATGCAGGCTGATAGCATCCATCATCCGGCCCGCTTCCTTCATGAGCGTCTCCATCCACGCATAGTCATCCACATTAGGCCCGCAGGCGATGCGATGGATTTTATTCGTGCCATAATTTCGCACATAAGTTTGATACCGGCGATAAAGATCAGCGTAGTATTCAGGACGCATGTTGCCGCCGCATCCCCAGTTTTCATTCCCTACCCCGAAAAAGCGCACATTCCACGGCTCCTCGCGTCCATTCGCCCTGCGCCAATCAGCCATGGGTGACACTCCGTCAAAAGTCATATACTCCACCCACTCTGACATCTCCTGAACCGTACCGCTGCCTACATTTCCGCTAATATATGGCTCACACGCCAGTAGCTCACATAGCAGGAGAAACTCATGCGTCCCAAAATGATTATTTTCCAACACTCCGCCCCAGTGCGTATTAATCATTGTTTTCCGTGACTCCAGCGGTCCTACCCCGTCTTTCCAATGATACTCATCTGCAAAACACCCGCCTGGCCAGCGAAGTACAGGCACCTGTATTTGTTTGAGCGCAGCGAGTACATCGTTTCGGATGCCTCGTGTATTCGGTATCGGCGAATCCTCGCCCACCCATATGCCTTCATAAATACAACGCCCTAAATGCTCGGAAAAATGTCCATAAATGTTCCGGTTAATTTTCCCTTTTTCTATGTCCGTTTGAATCGTAACATATGTTGCCATCATAGGACCTTCTTTCTTAGATTAATAAAATTATTAATTAGTTAATCAATATATGATTAAGTTAATTTTATCTTCTGAGTGCCTACTTTTCAACCATTTTTTCCCTGGGTCCTTATATAAGCCTCCCTACAATACAAACCCGCTTTACGCAACCTCACCACGTTCCCGTCGTTTCCCGCCTCCTTAACAGCCCTTGCCTGCTGACTCTACTTCCGCTCACAACACCTTATCATCACTATCCCATTGACTCAGAAACTCGTTCCTTCCTTTGTGTCCACCTTAAGCTTCCCAACAATACAAACCCGCTTCACGCAACCTCGCTACAATCTCATTTCCCGCCCCCTTAACAGCCCTTGCCCACTGATTCTACTTCCGCTCACAACACCTTATCATCACTATCCCATTGACTCAGAAACATCAACCAACCAATAGAAACCGTAAACTTTTTTTGGAAAATTTTATAAAAATAACTTGAAATTAGATCATATGTTCGCTATAGTAGGAACAGGAACAAACATTCGTACTTCTTCAGTTTGAAAGGGGCTACAAATGGATTTTGATAACATGACATCGGAACAGTTCCATCTGCAGTTCGCGACAGAAGAAGCGTGCGCTGAATTTATTTATCGTTTCAAATGGCCACATGGTTATTTTTGCCCACGCTGCAACCATCCGCATGCATATCTGACCCATACACGAAGGCTCCCGCTTTACGAGTGCATGCGTTGTCGTCATCAAACCTCCCTGACCACTGGAACAATACTTGAAGGTAGCCGGACTCCACTCCGCAAATGGCTTTTTGCCATCTTTTTGCTCTCTCGGACAGATCAAGGGACAAATGCTGTTGAATTGGCTAGAGCTATCCAAGTGACTTATAAGACCGCCTGGCTCATGCTGCTTAAAATCCGCCAATCCTTACATACAGCCAACAAACAAACCAAATTGACTGGATCTGTACAAGTCAACTCAGCTGTTTATGGCCGTCCATACAATCCATCCGTACGCAAACATCCAAAAGAGCACTTCCTGCTTGTTGGTTCTTCTATTAATGAAACCGAAAAAGCCAACATCTTAAAAATTCACTTCGTTCAGCCAGACCATACACAGTATCGTCAAATCTCCCGCTACGCCGTTCTTACTTTTAACCAACTGCACATTGATACGCAAACAGCAAATATTGAATGTAACTTAGGTCTGTACAGTCCTAAACGTAAGCGCCCCCTTATGAAGTATGCCTCCTTAGCATGCAAATGGGTCAATCAAACATTTCATGGTATAGGATTCAAATATTTGCAATTTTATCTTGATGAATTTTGTTATCGTTATAATCTTACTCAACGGCAAGAGCCTATTTTCAGAAGACTAATGAATCTCATCTTTTCAAACACCAAATGTAAAAATGATTTCCGATTAAGCCTCGCTTCATAATAAAAACCATGATTCGTATTTTTCCCTAAACATTAGATAGCTTAATTCCATTAAAATAATTTCCGTGTTGTTTCTTAAATCTTTTCTTTTCGGATTTCACTTAGCTTATCCATTCTTTTCTCCAAGTTCTTTCCAGGCTTTCTTAGCCTGAGTATCCTATGCTTGTTTGTGAACTTTTTTCTGAGTCGATGGGATAGTGATGATAAGAGGGGGGAAGGAACTATGATCCAACATAAGCTTTCGAAGTCCTTACGGAAAATGGGATATAAGTTCATATGAACACAATATAAAAAGAGAGGCATCAAGCCTCTCCTATAATTGAATGTCAACCTCGCGTTTAAGCAGGGAGGAGCGAAGGATGCCATCGATAACAGCTTGATTACGAACAATAATCTCTCCAGGAATAGGTGCAGGTTTGCCGTCCCGAACTGCTTCGACGAAATCGCGGATTTTTTCGTGGAACAAATTTTTATTATGGCTGATTAAAGGTATCGCACTCTCCGTATGATGGCCTTTTATATCATGATACATCGTAATGGATCCAACTTTTCCATCAAACACCCCGCTCCACGGACCTGTACCGGCAGGAGTTACTTTTAATCCGGCGTCAGTGCCCAGGAATAAAGTTGGCCCGAGGGTATCCATATGCATAGCCCAAGAGATTTTAAAGTTAAGCACCAGATCTCCTTCAAAGCGAACCATGGCTACACCAAAATCCTCAACATCAAATCGGTTGGCCTCCGGATGGAACTTGGCGTTCGTTCCAAAATGGTTGGAGCTGTACGAAGAAACAGTAAGTGGTTTCGGATATCCCAGTGCGTTTAGAGCCATATCCAGCGAGTAACAGCCAATATCAGCAATCGCGCCTGCGCCAGCGATATCTTTGCGGATAAACGTGCCCCCTGGCATTCCACGACGGCGGCCTCCGCCTGTTTCCACATAATAAACTTTACCCAGCTCGCCTGACTGTACGAAGTCTTGAATAAGCTTCATATTCGGGTCGTATCTGGGCTGGAAGCCGACATTGAGCATGAAGCCTGTTTTTTCCGCTGTCTGTGCCATTTCAATAGCTTCCTCAAGTGTGACTGACATCGGCTTCTCCAGCATCACATGCTTCCCTGCACGAAGGGCATCAATCGTGACTTGATAATGTGCCACGTTAGGCGTACAAATACTGACGCCGTCAAGTTCAAGCTCCAGCAGTTGATGGTAATCGTCATATGCATGAGCTGTTGTAAGTTCCCAATGATTAATAAATTGAGCCGCTTTACCCGGCACTGCATCAGCTACTGCAACAATCTCAACATCATTTAGTTCGCGATAAGCTCTTACATGTGCGCCGGCAATTCCGCCGCCCCCAATAATACCAATTTTCAATTGCTTGGTCATCTCGGTTCCCTCTTTCCAGTATAACATTAGGACAACTGTCCTAAATGTAGCACAGGATTGGCTAATATTTTAGTCTAACTTCAGGACAGACGGCATCTAAAAATGCGACATTCACGCAAAAGAAAGACGGCCAGGAAACGCCTGACCGTCAGTTTAAAATATGCACTTAAACCTGATGCACAGGCAGAGAGAAGGAAATGCTGCAGCCATGGCCCAAACGGCTCTCCGCCCAAATTTGGCCGCCATGATATTGCACAATTTCTTTGGCGATGGCCAGGCCTAAGCCGCTCCCCTCTTTGGTGCTTCTGGACTTGGAAGCTTTGTAGAAGCGTTCAAAAATATGCGGCAAATCTTCTTCGCTGATTCCGACACCCGAATCGGATACACGAATAATGAGCTCGCTGGGAACGCCGGCGATTTGCACAACTACATCAATGCTGCCGCCTTTAGGCGTATACTTAATAGCGTTGTAGACGAGATTGGCGTAAACCTGCTCTATACGATCTGAATCGACTGTCAGCATCATATTTTCGCCTTCCTTAATGTCCATGTTCAGCGTATAGTTGATACCTGCATTAGCCGTATCCAACTCATACTTGGCAAAAAGCTGGCGCACCATCGCTCCGCAAGTTGTCGATGTAAGCTGGAAATGGAACTGTTTCGTTTCCATTCTGCTAAGCTGGTATAAGTCCGTAATTAAACGCTGAATACCGACAATCCGCATATGCACGACGGACAAATATTTCCTTTGATCCTCCGCCTTATTAATAACGCCGTCCAGAATGGCTTCGACATAGCCCTGAATGGATGTCAAAGGCGTTCCAAGATCGTGCGAAATATTGGAAAGCAAGTCTCGTCGTGAAGTTTCCATCAGTGTCAGCTCATTAGTGCGCTCCCTAACTTTGGCCTCCAGATCGTTATACAAGCGCGCATTTTCGATGGAGATCGCCGCCTGGGCAGACAACAGTTTGATGACATCGAGCCGTTCTGACGTAAAAGCGTTGCGGATCAAATTATTTTCCAGATAAAGCACGCCGACCAGGTTCCCTTGATGCAAAATAGGTTCACAGAAGATCGACTTGCTCTCCTGCTGACGAATATACAGATCATGCGTGAAGAAGCCCTTGTTGGACGCATCATCGAGTACGACGCCTTCCTTCATCCGCGCGACATACTGGATGACCGGCACAGGCATGTCCTGTCTTTTCTCCAATGGAATCGACTTCACGATACAAACCTCTTTGCCGTCACGGACGAGAGATTCGGTCCGCATTTCCGCCTCAACAAACAAACTCTCCTTGTCTTTTAGAACCAGAATACTCCGTTCAGCTCCGGATGAGAAGGTCACGATCTCCATAAGACGTTTCAAGAGCTGCTCCAGATTGACCTCACTGGACAGCGAGCGGGAGGTGTTCATGATGGTCATGAAATCCAGCGCTTGCAGGGAATAGTCGCTGATTTTGGTCGTGGTCCATTCCTGCGCCTCTTTGAGCGACGACAAGTAGTGCGGATACCTCAGTTTAAGCTCGTCAGCCTTGCCCTTCGCTCCCCAACTTACATAGCCATAATAGGCATCGGTCAAGTAGGTTTTGGCGATCTTATCGCGCAGGGCATCACTGTAGAGCTTGGCCGCAAGCTCGCAAGCGAGCGCTTCATGCTGGATAAAGCCGTTTAACCGCGCTTGACGGATCGAGGCTTCATAATTCTGCTCCGCTTTCAGGAAATGACCGTTTGCCCGGTTCCATTCCGCCTGCAGCAGCAGGCTGATGTGCGAGTAGTTCTCCGGGCAATTGGCGGCCCATTTTTCCATTTTGCGCATCATTTTCAACATGATCTTGCGGTATTGCTGTCTCTCGGATGATGACGCCTGTTTGTATAGCGCTGAAATTGAGAGTCCGAAGAACAAATACTGCTCCGGGATGTGCAGGAGTCCGAACGAAACTTCTTTCATCGCGTCGGCTTTTCGTCCCATTTCCATGGCCTCGGCATATTGGCCGAACATGAAGTAGAGCATCATTTTTTTGATGTAATACACATGCAATATAACTTGGTTAGAGTGAACTTCCAGCTTTTTGAGGAAGCGTTCCTCTTCCTCCTCATCTTTGCCGATCACCAGCAAATTGGAGGATTGTCCCTCCACATTATGAACGACCATCCGAAGCAGCTCCAGCATCAGGAGTGTATCGTGGTGGTTGGTCTGCTCCAAAATTCGGTAGTTCTTGTTCAGATCCTCATATACTTCGGTCAGTGGCGCTCCTTGGAAGTCTTTGACCAATACCTGGTAAGTCAGCGCATATCCGGCAAATACGATATCTCCGTCCTCAATCCCGCTGCGGAACGAATTGCGAAGATGCTCCATGCAAACTTGTAATGGCTTTACCCACGAGCTGACGAATAGTCCGAAGGAGAAATGGCTTTTGCTCCGGTACTGATGAGACTGGAACCGTTGATTCATGCGATCGCCTAGCAGTCCGTACTGGTAGCCTCGCTTGTAATCGCCGAACCCGGAACCGAGAATAAGGCCATAGGAGCCATAGACGTATGACATGACCGGCGAATTTCCATATTTTAACGAATATTGCGTCATGATGAACATAAATAGTACAAAAAGATTCGTATTCGTAAAATAGCTGGCTACGGCCGAGCTCATCATGAGACCCATCAGTTTGAGTTTGTACTCGTCTTCCATCAGCGGCATATTATAGAGATCGTCCGTTGTTTTGCGGCCAATTAACATTTTTACTTTCAGAAACTCTTTTAAAATATGAAAGCTGGTTGGAGCAAGCGGAAGTCGAAAACCGTGCTCGGCAAGAGCTGTGAGCCCGACTTCAACTGCTTTATTTTGCTTCCCTACATTGGTATATAAAACAACTTGCAGGTTGTAAATTTCCAGCTTCCATTCATTCGTTCGAGCATCTTTCAGCAAAAGCTGGTAAGCATTCTCCGCTTCATCAGCTTGTCCGTTCAAATAAAGGACCTCGGCCTTTTCCAAACGAACGGTGAAACTGAGGTCACTGCTCTCCTCCGTGCCGTGTTCTTCTAAAATGAAAGCCGCAACGTTGTAATACTCCAAAGCTGAGTGATAAGCGTTCGAAGCTTTCGCTTTTCTGCCGGCGGCCAAATTGAGCTCCATTTGCTGCATCACTTGCTCATGCTCCTTAAGCAGCTCTGAGCCGATATTCAAATGATAAACGATCTCGAACAAGCGCTGTCCGACTTGAAGCTCCGACAACTGCTGCAGAAATTTCTGAGCGATGTTCAAGTGCATTTGAGGCAAGCTCGCTGCGTCCAAAGCGCCATAAATCGATTCTTGGATGGAATCGTGGGCGAACACAAACCGGATGTCCTGTGCCGCTGAGTCATCTGACATGCCGCTAAAAAATTTGTAGCCGGAGCCCTGCGGATAAATAAGCCCTGTCTGAATCGGAACCTCCAAATGCTGTAAAATGTCCGCAAACGGCATGCCTGACACCATACCCAGCATTTCCAAATCAAACGAGACGCCTAAACAAGCAGCCAATCTTAATACGGTTTGCGATTGCGCCGGCAAGCGGCTCAGCTTCTCTGCCAAGAGGAACATCAGATTGCCGGTAATCCTCAGCTTTTGAATTTCCGCTGTGTCCCAATTCCAGCGCTTCTCATCGTAGCTGAAGGAAACGAGGCTTTGCTCATGCAAAGCGCTGAGGAACTGCTTGACGAAAAACGGGTTGCCGCTCGTTTTATCCAGTACAAGGGCAGACAGCCCTTCGACTTGGGTTGTCTCCATTTTCAAAGCATCCGCGATGAGCTGCTGTGCAGCATCACTCGGCAACGGACTCAGTCGAATTGTCTCCGCCGTGAGTCTGGCGGGCAACCGCTCCATCATAAGCCATGGAGCCGCATACGAGCTCTGTTCATTACGGTTACGCGAGGCGCCGATGAACAGGAAATGCTGCATATGCGAGTCGCCAAGCAGCACCTCCAGGAAATGCAGCGTTCCGGAGTCCGCCCACTGCAAGTCATCCAGGAACAGAACGATCGGCCGCTCCTTGACGGCAAAGACGATCAGAAATTGCTGGAGCAAATAGTGCAGCCGGTTCTGCGTCTCTTGCGGCGGCAGCGCCTTCGCCTCCGGCTGCTCGCCGATCAGCAGCTGCAGCTCGGGGATAAGATCGACCAGTACCCGGCCGCTCGTGCCCAGAACATGTAGCAGCTGTTCGCGATACTTCGCGACCTGCTCGTCCTTCTCCGTCAGTAGTTGGCGAACCAGCTGCCCGAGAGCGCGAGACAACGCATGATACGAGATATGCTGCTTGTTCGGCTCAAAGCGGGCGGATAGAAACCATCCATTATCGTTCATGATGGTTTTCATCGCCTCCGCGATCAGGAACGACTTGCCCGAACCGGACTCCCCGGTCACCCAAACCGCCTCCAGCGAGCCTTGTACGGTGCGCTGGTACACTTGGAGCATCTTCTCGATCTCACGCTCCCGCCCGTACAAGCCTTGCGGAAGCTGGAACATGTCCGTCATATCCGACTGTCCGACCATAAACGGCTCCATTTTGCCGGTATCCTCCAGCATGGACATACAGCGCTCCAAGTCCTGAATGATGCCGTACGCACTCTGGTAGCGCTCCTCGGCATTCTTGGCCAGCAGCTTCATGACAATATCGGACAACGGCTTGGGAATCCCCATCCGCAGGCTCTCCGGCGGCGCCGGTGTAACTGCAAAGTGGCAGTGAATCAGCTCAACCGAGTCCTCCGTCGGAAACGGCAGCCTGCCTGTCAGCATTTCGTAAAAAGTAACACCCAACGAATAATAATCCGTCCGGTAATCGATCATCCGATTCATCCGGCCCGTCTGTTCCGGCGACATGTAGCTCAGTGTTCCCTCCAGCATTGAAGGGTCCAGCATTTCCTGTCGCTCTCTCGTGAACGAGGAGATGCTGAAATCGGCGATCTTCATAATATTTTTTTCCGGATTGATAATAATATTGCTCGGTTTAATATCTTTATGGATGACGTATCGCTGATGAATATCGCCGATCACTCTTACCAATTGAATTGCTGCGACTATAAAGGTTTGCAGCGACTGGCGAAATACAGGAAAATACGCCGATAAAGTTTCCCCGTCGAAGTCCTCCAGCACCAGCGCTACGCCGTTCTGATGCTTCAAAATCTCTATCGGGCGCACAATTCCGGGAATTTCCAGCAGCTTGCCGATTTCATATTCCCGCTTCAGTCTGGAGACATCCGAAGGAATCGGAAATTCGGAGCGGAGCATCTTAATAATGACCTTTTCCTTCGTTCGCCGATGTGCAGCACGGTAGAGCACATTTCGCTCGCCCTGATATATTTGTCGGATTACATCGTAGTCGGGCAATGAAAACATGTTGTTCCTCCTAAAAAGTTGCTAGCCGTTCTGACCCCTATAACAGCTTCCCGTCCCAAGGCAGCCCATTGTCATAACGATGCTGGTCATGCTTGCGCCATGGACCCAAGACGTCGATGCCAGCCAAATCAAATTGGTACATCTCCCAAATTTCACACATGCCATCAGCAGGGAATCCGTCTTTCTGCAAAATAGCGTTCACAGCCCGGCGCGCAGCTTCATTCGCGCCTTCCATCGTCGCCAAATTCGTATTCGTCCGCACATAATCGGACGCGAGGTACAAGTTCGGAATCGCAGTGTACGCTTCCGGACGCAGTTCCCATGTGCCCACTTTATTGATCAGTAGCGGCTCCATGTTGACCACGCCGTGCGGGTTCTCAAAATGAATGTCCGGATCCAGGAACCAGGAATGCAGCACAGCATCCTCCAAAATAACCTCGCCATCGACATTCAAGCTTTTCTTCATTTGTGCCCAAACTTCTTCTTTAATCTCCTCAGCCGTACATTCCATGGCTGTCTTGCCGTACAGGATGCCCGGCGTTTCCCAATCGGAGATGTCCACAGAGAGAATGCCCTTCACATCGCCGTCGCCGTAATCGCTGAGGTTGACACCGGGCCAGAACTGCTTCTGTGAGACGGAAGTGAGCGACCAAGGCGCATCCAGATAGATAACATGGCCATTACAAATGGTGACATCCTCTTTTAAATAATACTGGATTCCGTTCATCCAAGCGACACAATCTTTGAGCTTCACAATTCCTTCCAGCGCTGGATCCGCCTGAATCATCGGCTGCGTGACAAAGCCCGCCATCACTTCAACCGGGAATGCGGCGATAAAATAGTCAGCTTCCGCTTTAAATGTCTCGCCATTCTCCGTAATTGTCGCACTGCGGATCTCGCCGTCCTCACAATCGATGCTCTCGACCTTCGCCGACAAGCGGTATTCCAGTCCTTTGTCCTGCAGGTACGTCAGCCATGGATAAATCCAGCGGTCGTTCGTCGGACCATTGAGCAATCGAACAAAACTTGTCCCAGGTGTCGTAATGTCCAATGTCATCTGCACGGCGACAGGCCCGACAGTCATCGTATTGGCAACTTTAGACTGGCAAGCAACGAGCGTTTTCGTGAATCCTGCGAATATCTTCTGGAAAGCTTCCGACTGCTCCTGCGCCTGAATGAATGTCCACCAGTCAATGAGGTTGTATTCCTCTTGAATCCGCTGCTCGCAGCTAGTCATCACTTGCCACAGCTTGTCGGCATATTGCTCCATATCTGCCATGCTTAAGCCCAGACGGCTATCAAACAGGTCTTTCAGCACCACTTTGAAATCTGCAAGCGTAAATTGGATCTTTGCCAGCAGCGGCAATAAAGGCGCAGTATAGGTCGCAAGATCCAGACGCGTTACTTCCTCTAAATTATCGTAAACGGTTCCCTTACCGTATGGGATACGCTTCAACGTATCAATCACATGTCTGTAAAAACGCGGAAATAACCGGAATCCATGCTCGCCCGGAAGATCCCTTCTCCCGTCCTTGCCGCTTCCGACAAAAGGCATGCTTCTCGCCTTGCCCCCAGGAATATTTTTGTACTCATAAACCGTTACTTGATAACCTCTTTCAATTAATTCGTGTGCTGCGCTTAACCCGGCGACACCGCCACCCAAAATTGCGACTTTTTTCATCATTTTTTCCCTCTCCATTTGTGCCTTTATGTAGAAATGTCAGATAAATCCATCATAGCATCTAGGACATTCGAATCATAGACCCTAGTTCACAAGAAACATAAAAAAAGCAGACCAGATGAGCTGGTTGACCAGATTTTCCAATTCGGTATACTTAATCCAAGGCACATGGACCTAAAACCCACAGTTTGTTCGAATAGTATGAAGATGTGCTTAACGAAAGAAGAGGGGTTGGATTTTATGATCGAAAAAAGAATTGGAAGGCGCTATGTATCCAAATCGCGAATCATCTCTCTGCCTCATGGAACGCTGCATTATGGTGAAGATTTGTACTTGAATCGCAACGTTATTTTTTATTTGGCTGATCTGGAGGCGGGACAATCCGGTGCCGATTTTTTGCAAAATCTGGGACGTATAGCTGCCTTTCATCATGACCGTTTTTTTCATATACTTGATACTTCGATTGAAGAAAATACCGTCCTTATCGTGTTTCAAGCCAAACCGGGCAATCCGTTCCGGGATGTATGGCCTGTACAACGGTGGACATTTGCACAATTGATTGACATGGTGGCTAATCTTGGGGTATCGATGCTGGATGCGATGGAGGAGCAAATCACCGGATTTTCGGTAGACCTCCATCATTTGTGGTTAGGGGAAGATGGCCGACTGGTCGTGATCAATTATTGGGACACCGGCAATGCGCAAGCACAGGGCGCAATCGGGCTATGCCGGCTCCTGATTATGCTGCTGACGGGCACGAGCGAAATTCCGGGGCCCTTTGAATCTTTACATACGCATCTGGAACGAGCGACGCTGCAGGGCGCTTCTATGGAACAGAAGGATGCCGTCGTCAAGCTGGTGAAGCTCGTGGGGGAAGGCAAAGCTTCGTTATCGTCTTTTGTATTCGGCTTAAGGAACTTGCCCGCAGAAGCCAGGACGGAGCCAATCAGCCCGCCAGTTGCGGCGGATCCAGTGACAGAAGCGGCTCTGCAGAAGGCCGAGAAACCGGCACCAATGCCGCCTAGACCGACGGCCGAGAAGCCGAAGCCAAAACCAGCGCCCCCACCTGCGCCGAAAGTGGCAGCAAAACCTGCGCCAGCGGAGCCGGAAGAAGCGGAAGAACGCGAAGGCTCGCGCTGGTTCAGCTGGAAAATGACAGGCTCCATCGGCGGCGGGCTGCTGCTTGCTTTTGTCATCGTCGTATGGAGTTTGTGGCCTAAGGACGAAACCGGTGAGCACGCGGTTGTCACGCCGAGTCCATCAGCGACCGCGGTCGCTGAGCTCCCTACACCGAGCCCCAGCCCGGTACAGAAGGGATCGACGGCGCCAAACGCCGGCAAGGAAGTGCTCATTCCTAACCTCGTCGGTTCTACGCTCGAGGACGCTGAGCAGCAAGCACTGGCCACCGGCCTGCACTACAATTACTTGCTGGAGGCGAATCCTGGTGCAAAGGGCACGGTGATCCGTCAGGATCCGTCCGCTGGAACGAAAGGCATGCAAGGCGATAATGTCACTTTCTGGGTCAGCAAAGGTGCTCAATGACGCATGCGGCTGCGGATGGCGGCCATGACGGCGCCTAGCTGCACATCCAGCGCGCTCAGCGCCGCCTGCAGACCGTGCTGGTCGTCCAGCGCCTGCTGTAGACGGAGCGCGGACGCGCTCAGCTCGTCCGCACCAATATTGGCAGCAACACCTTTCAGCGTATGCGCCAGGTGCTGCACGCGCGTGTGGTCACCTCGGGCTAGAGCTTCGCGAATATCGTCCATGCTTGCGCTGTGATTGCGCACAAACAGCTGTATAATCCGCTCATAGAGCTCCGCGTTGTTGGCTAAGCGCACAAGTGCAGCGTCTGCATCCAGCGCCGGCGACACGGCCACTGTATCGGTAGCAGCGCTCGCTGCGTCGTCAGATAGAGCGCTCCCTGCGGCGGCACTTGCTGCTGTGCTGGCAGCCCCGCTCGCGACCGCCTTCATCCGTGAGCTTTGTATCAAGCGCTGCAAGCAGCCGTACAGCTGAATCGGATCGAAAGGCTTGGTCAGGTAGCCGTCCATGCCTGCGGAAAGCACGCGCTCCTTGACGCCTTTCATCGCATCAGCCGTCATGGCAATAATCGGCGTATCACTCGCCAGGCTTCGTGCACGTATCATTTGCGCTGCTTCGAAACCATCCATCAGAGGCATTTGCAGATCCATCAAAATAGCGTCATATGTTTTGGACTCCACTTGCTGCACAGCCTCCAGCCCATTGCCGGCCACATCGACTTGCATGCCCATTTCCCGCAAAATTTCCCGCGCCACCTGCTGGTTAATCTCATTATCTTCGACAACGAGAATCGAGGCGTGACGCAAAGCGGTGAACTTATCCGTCTGCTCCTGATCCCGGCGGATCGTTTGCTTCGCCACAAAGTGCTGTTGAAACAATTCAATCAGCTCGTTATACAGCTGCGACTGGCTGATTGGATAGTACAGCACCTTTTCGATAGCCGTGGAATGCGTCAGCGTGTGCAGCGCCGTTTCGTGATAAGCGCTGATCACCACGATGACCTGCGCTGGCGTAGAATGCTCAATCCGGATATATTCAGCGAGCTTCATAGCCTGGATATCACGAAGCTTCCAATCCACAATGACAAGATCGTAACGGCCATTCTTGTACATGCTGGCCAGCACTTCCTGCTCGGAAGCTGCCAATGTCACGCGAAATTGGAGCTGTTCCAGCTGCCCTTTGAGCACCATCCGCATTTCCGGATCGTCACAAACGACCAAGACTTGCAGCAGCTTGAGCTTCGACTCTTTATAGAGCGAGTGCGGAGAATCCGTGTGGTAAGCAAACTTGGCCGTAAAATAAAAGCAGCTGCCGCGTCCGGCAACGCTCTCCACTTGCAGCGTGCCGCCCATCAGCTCCACCAGATTTTTGCTAATGACGAGCCCCAGACCTGTGCCGCCATATTTGCGCGTCGTGGACATGTCCGCTTGCGTAAATTCACGGAACAGATTCGCCTGCTGCGCTTCCGTCATCCCAATCCCGGTGTCCTGAATCGCGAAAATGACCGTAACCTCATGGTCTGTCTTCGATTGAACGCCGACTTCCACCGTAATTTCGCCTTCCGACGTAAATTTCACAGCGTTATTCGTTAAATTAAGCAGCACTTGCCCCAGACGAAACGGATCGCCGACAAGCATCTGCGGAATTTCATGATTAATCGTAAAATGAAGTTTTAAGCCTTTATCATAAGTTTTCAGATTGATCTGATTGGAAATATTGTTCAGCACTTCAAACAAATCAAAGTCGATCTGCTCCACGATCACTTTTTTCGCTTCAATTTTTGAGAAATCAAGAATATCGTTGATCAAAGCAATCAAATTTTTGGCCGACACAATCGTTTTTTCGACGTACTCTTTCTGCTGCTTGTCCAGCTCTGTTTTTTGCAATAAATAGCTTAACCCGATGACAGCATTGAGCGGAGTGCGGATCTCATGGCTCATATTGGCCAAAAACGCGCTTTTCGCGCGATTCGCCGCCTCTGCCGCTTCCTTCGCTTCAGCGAGCAGCTCATGCTTGCTCTCCAGCTCGGACGTCCGCTGTTCGACCAGCTCTTCCAGATGCTTCTGGTAATGCTCCAGCGCCTGCTCCTTTTTGCGCAGTTCCGTCATATAGTGGTTCGTTCCGGAAATTCCCACAACATCACCGGTTTCATTCATGATCGGTGACAACGTGCAGTGAAAGCATTCCCACTCATCGGCTAAGGAGCGGTATTCAATGTCGAAGCTTTTGAACCTTTTCGTCTTCAGCACCTCACGGAACGCCTGTGTCCATATCTCCGAGGTATGGCGATCACTGAACAATTCCACAAAGCTCTGCCCGATCAAATCCGCTTGGGCCTGCTTCGTAAGCTGCTCCATCTGATGATTGACCTGCGTCAGCCTCATGTCCAGATCGCAGCAATAGACCAGGTCCGGGGAACCTTCGACCAGAATCCGATACCGTTCCTCACTCTCTCTTAATCTCCGCTCGGTTTCATAGCGCTTGATTTCATAAGCGACCATAGAGTAAAATACCGGAATCGAAATCGTATGAAAAACAACGAAAGCGAAGGAAAAATTCCGAAAAAACAGCATTTGCGTCTCACTTGGGGCGAGGAACGCCCAAGCCAGCGTCTGAACGCCAATCAGCAAGCCGATCAGCCAATTGTACCTTTCCAGCAAGGCAGGATGGCTTCGTTTAAAGCGGAACGCCGCCAAGCCGACCAACGCTGTCGTCACGAGCGCACCCATTGGAAACAGGATGGCACCGCCCAAGGAAATGCGATAAATCCCGATCAGCACAGCTGTAATCAGCACCGAGAGCGGTCCGCCGATCATCCCGGAGAGCAGCACGCTGATCAGACGAACATCCATATGCAGCCCCTTCTCGGCTACCAAGGGCATCTGCATGATGAGCAAACCAATGATCGTAAAGGCTATTCCATATATGACCGCCTGCGTTCGCTCGGCACACCGATGGAGGTAAGGGTACAACCAGCGCAATATAAAAACGAATCCCACAAGAATGGCGCTGCACTGCGCAAAGTTTAAAATGAATCCCACAACATCACTCCATCGTTTTCTCCAGATGTAACATTCGATGTAACCTCAATGAACAATCACTTCGGAACAATCATTTCGGCAAATTATGACATTTCCCTGCCTTCGGAGCAGAAATAAAAAACAGCCCTTCCCCTTGACAGGAAGAGCTGTTGTCCGACTCATGATCCCTACTGCAGCTTCACGATCGCGCGCAGCGCGGTCGCGATTTCCCGCTCAACCGCTTGCGCGACGGCATCCGTATGCGGGTTGTACACTTCCCGCAGATCAGCGTCCGCATAGCCGTCAACGGCAACGATCGCACCGGCCCGTACGCCTCGCAGCGAGGCGATGACATATAGTGCGGCGATCTCCATTTCAACAGCCAGTGCGCCGGCCTGCTTGTACTTGCGGTGCGGGAACTCCTCCACCCCTTGGAAGAAAGCGTCCAGCGTGACGGTGATGCCCTTGCGGACGACGCCGTCCGTCTCGCGCGCCGCCTCGTGCAGCGCCCGCACCACATCGGCATCGGCGACAGCCGGGAAGCCCTGCGGCACGAGCTGGCGCGTCAAGCCTTCCTCACGGACCGCAGCGGTGCTGACGACGAGGCTGCCCGGCGGCACGTCCGCCGAGTAGGAGCCGGCGGTGCCGACGCGGATCAGCGTCTGTACGCCGCCTTTGATCAGCTCCTCGAAGCAGACGGCTGCGCCTGGCGAGCCGACGCCATGGCTGACAACGGCGACCGGGACGCCTTCATATGTGCCTACGAACGTGCGATACTCCCGGCTGAATGCGAGCTCTCTGGCTCCCTCCAACTTGCGGGAGATCGCCTCCGCCCGGAACGGGTCGCCGCATACGATCGCGTATGGCGCCAGGTCCTCGGACTGTACTTGCAAGATAGGCAGCAGCATATCAGTCGAACTCCTTTCCCACCCATTCGTCTTCGGGAATCGGCAGCGCTTCGCCGGAGAAGCGCTGCTCCTGGAAAGGATCGGCTGTATTGTGAAAACCGTTCCGCTCCCAGAATCCTTCGCGGTCTTCCTTCATAAACTCGATGCCCCGAATCCATTTCGGGCTTTTCCAGAAATACAAATGCGGCACAATGAGTCTAAGCGGCCAGCCGTGCTTCGGGGTTAGCGGCACGCCGTCATACTTCATCGCCAGCAAAATATGATCGCCCATCAGATCTTCCAAGGGGACATTCGTTTCATAATCGCTATCGGCATGCAGCATGACATACTTGACCTGCGGCTGAATGTTCAGCGTCTCCAGCAGATCGCGGAAGCGAACGCCTTCCCAAGCGGTGTCCAGCTTCGACCAGCGCGTTACGCAGTGAATATCGACCTTGACTTCCGTCTGCGGCATCGCCAGCAGCTCCTCATAGCGGATGACCTTCTCCTCCCCGACCTCGCCGAAGATGCGCAGCGTCCATGCGGACATGTCATATTGCGGCACTTCACCTTCATGTAGAATCGGAAACCTCTCCGTCAACACCTGGCCTGGCGGGACCCGACCCGCATGAGCACCGTCCGGCGCGGGTACAATCATTCTTTTAATACGCTCAGCTTTGTTGTCTACACCCATCGTATCCTTCTCCTCCTCTGTTTAGCGCGAGCTTCCGTTCGCTTTTTGTGCATCTGCCATATAGCTGCTTTTGCGGAAAAACAGCATCGCCAGCAGGGTGACCACATAAGGCAGCATTTGGGTAAAATGCGTCGGCAGCGAGAAGCCTTGAAGCCTGATGCTGAAGGCGTCCATCAGACCGAATAAGAGGCTCGATGCCATGACGCCAAGCGGATTCGCCTGCCCGAGCATCGTCGCAACGAGAGCAATAAAGCCGCGTCCGGCGGTCATCCCTTCGGTGAACATGGTCACTTGTCCAAGCGACAGCTGCGCACCCGCAAGTCCGCACAGCACGCCGCAGATCAGCACCGCCAAGTACTGCATGCCGTTTACTTTGATCCCGATGCTTTTTGCTGCGACCGGGTTTTCCCCGACCGCTAACAGGCGGAAGCCGAGCACCGATTTAAACAAGAAATATTGCAAGACGAACACAAGCACGAAGGCCAAGTAAATAAGTGGCGAATGACCGGAGACGATACCACCGAGCACCGGAATATCCTTGATGACGGGAATGTCCCATTTCGGCAAGCCGACCATATTTTTATCATAAAAAGCGCCTTTCACATGGAAAATCGCCTTCAGACAAAACGCAGTCAGGCCGAGCGCGAGAAAGTTGAAGGAAATCCCGACAATAATAACATTTGCCTGCAAGTGAATGCTGATATAAGCAAATATGAGTGAAAAGAGGACCGTCACTGCCACCGCAATCAGCACGGCGATATACGCATTGCCGACCAGATGGTTACCTACAATAGCCGAAAAGGCGCCGACTAAGACAAAGCCTTCCAAGCCGACATTGAACAGTCCCACTCGCGAACAAATCGCCCCGCCAAGCGCAGCGAGGAGAATCGGCGCAACCATGCGAATCATGGTGTTGAATAAAGAGACATCAAGAAGATGCTGCATCGCTGTTCCCCCCTTTTCTGCGCTTCCAAAGCCCTAAACCGAACTTCGCTGTAATAAACAAAATAAGCAGTGACTGAATGACGCTGGAAATTTCCAACGGGATGCTTGTATTGCGCTCAACCCCCATGCCGCCGGTCTGCAAGGCAGCCAGCAGGACGGACGCCACCGCTGTGCCGAGCGGGTGCGCGCCTGAGAGCAGCGTCGCCATAATGCCGGACCAGGCGTAGCCCGGGTTCGTCACCATGCCGTCGGTGTAGCGGTACTGCATGCCGAGCACTTCCACCGCTCCAGCCAGTCCCGCGAACCCGCCACTGGCGAACATGCTGTACAGCATGAGCCTCCCCCGGTTGACACCGCCGTAAGCGGCGAACAGCGGGTTGTAACCAAGCATGCGGATCTCGTAGCCTCCCGAGCTGTACTTAATAAACAAAAATAAAGCAACGGCGAGCACAATCGCTATAATAAAGCCGGCGTGGATGCTCATACCGGGAAACAGCTTGGGCAGCCACACGCTTTTATCGACCATCATCGTTTGCGCCAGCGCCGCCGATCCTGTCTTATCTTTGAGCGGATAGGCGACCATGTAGCCGGCGAACAAAGAGGCGATATAATTGAGCAGCAAGGTGGTGATGATGAGATTCATGCGGAAACGCGCATCCAGCCAGCCTGCAAAAGCGGACCACAGTCCACCGACGAGAATGCCGCCGAGCATGGCGGCCAGCAGTTTGAATAGGGGCGTACCAGGGAAATAGAGGGCGATCAGCGCGCTGGTGAAAGCGCCGAGAATCATCTGCCCCTCCGAGCCCATATTGAAAAATCCGGCGCGAAACGCAATCGATACGCCCAAACCGACCAGAAGCAGCGGAGTCGCCCTCGTCAGCGTATTGGTAAAGAAGTAAAAATTGCCAAACGCGCCTTTCCACATTTGTGCATAAGTGTCGAAGACCGAGCCGCCGATGAGTAATATGGCAATCGCGCCGCCGATTAAACCGATCAAGATCGCAAGCAAGGGCTGCAGCCAAGCACTGATCGATGCCTTTCCTTTAAGCATGTGCCTCGCCTCCTGCCATCCATAAACTGATTTGTTCCTCGGTTGCTTCGCTCGCCGGCAGCTCGCCGGCAATGCGTCCTTCGTACATCACAAGAATCCGGTCCGACAGCTTCAATATTTCCGTCAGCTCGGAGGAAACGAGCAGAATCGCTCCCTGCTCATCGCGCTTCTTCAACAACTCGTCATGAATCAGCTCCATGGCGCCAATGTCAACTCCGCGCGTCGGCTCCGCTGCGATGAGAAACGGCTTGTTCTGCGCGATTTCCCGCGCGACGATTAACTTCTGCACATTTCCGCCAGACAGAAATTTGACTTTCGTTTCCTGCGATCGGGCTTTGATCTCGAATTGCTGAATGAACCGGTCGACCATCGCCCGCAGCGCTTTTCCTTGCAGCAAGCCGTATCTCCGGTTCGTCCGGTGATGACCCATCGTGCCGTTCTCCAGCACGGTGCCTTCCTTCGCCGCCCCCCACTGGTAGCGGTCCTCCGGAATATGCGAGAGTCCGCTCTCGCGAATTTCACGGACCGAACGGCCGGCGACATCCTTGCCCAACAGGCGAATCTCGCCCTGATCGATGGTCGTAAGGCCCGAGATGCTCTGCAGCAGCTCCGACTGCCCATTGCCCGAGATGCCTGCGATGCCGACGATCTCGCCTGCTTTTACTTGAAAGCTAACGCGATCAAGCACAGGCTTCCCCTTTTTTCCGGCAATGGAAACGCCCTTCACTTCAAGCACCGTCGCTCCCGGGCTCAGCACGCTGCGCTCCGTCTTCGCAAGCTCCCGGCCGACCATGAGGCGCGACAGCTCTTCGACGTTAGTGGCCGCCGCATCGAGCGTACCTGTCACCTTGCCGTCCCGCAGCACCGTAATCCGGTCAGCAACCTCCATCACCTCATGCAGCTTGTGCGTGATGATAATGAAGCTTTTGCCTTGGGCAGCCAGACTCTTCATAATCGCCAGCAGCTCTTTGGCTTCGAGCGGGGTCAGCACGCCTGTAGGCTCGTCCAAAATAATGATGTCGGCACCTTGATACAGCACCTTCAAAATTTCAACCCGCTGCTGCATGCCAAGCGGGCAATCGGCGACTTTCTTTAACGGGTCGATCGGCAGCTTGTATGTGGCGCACAGCGCTTCAACTTGCAGCGCCGCTTTCTTGCGGTCAAATTTCACGCCGTGCGGCTCATTGCCGATAACAATATTTTCAGCCACGGTAAAAGAGGGAAACAGCATGAAATGCTGATGCACCATGCCAATACCATGACGGATCGCGTCTGTCGGGTTCGCAAAAGCGACGGTTTTGTCATGCATGTGAATCGTGCCCGATGTCGGCTGTTCCATCCCGTACAGCATGCGCATCAGCGTTGTTTTCCCTGCTCCGTTCTCGCCGACCAATGCATGAATTTCACCCTCGCGCAGCGTAAAATCCACTTTAGCATTCGCCGTCAAGGTGCCGTATGTTTTTGTAATTTGATTCATTTGAAGCAGCATACCGGGTTTCGCACTCCTCTCCTAGACATACGGAAACTGTCTACGGGATCCGTAAACAGTTTCCAAATTTGCTATGCGATTGACAGCGAATTATTTCAATGGATCTTTGACGACAACTTTACCTGCAACGATGTCATCGCGAATCGCTTTTACTTTATTGACAACCTCTTGCCCGACGAATGGATTGAGCGCTGATTTGCTTTCTCTAGTTACGAACGTAAGACCAACACCGTCTTCTTTCAAACCGTAATCAACAGAACCGAACTTAAATGTACCGTTGACAAAATCTTTGACCGTGTTGTAGGCTACCGCATCCGTGCCTTTCAACTGGGACAGGACGATGTGATCCGGATCTGTTACTGTGCGGTCGATATCTTGACCGGATGTGTAGAAGCCTTTTTCTTTCGCTGCTTCGAATACGCCCAGATCGCCTACAGCCGATGCGCCGGCAATGAAGTCCGCGCCTTGCGAGAATTGCGTTAAAGCAAGTTCTTTCGCCTTGGCCGGATCGGTAAAGCTGCCCACATAATTCACAATGAATTTGGCGTTAGGGTTCGTCGATTTCAGACCTGCCTCGAAACCGGCTGTATATTTCTTCATCAAGGGGATGTCCAGGGCTGCTACCATGCCGACCACGTTTTTCTTCGTCGCCAGACCCGCTGCTGCACCGAGCAAGTACGCCGCCTCGTGCTCACGGAACACAACGCTTCTTACGTTAGGCAAATCAACAACCGTATCGATGATAGCAAACGATTTTTTCGGATTTTCCGCAGCGACCTTCTTCAAGGCATCCTCGGATTCGAAAGAACTGGTAATGATCAAATCATAATTGTCCGCCACAGCTGCGCGCAGGTTTTGCTCAATTGCGCTGGCATCTGTCGACTCCACCGTTTTCACGTCTACACCGAACTCTTTGCCGGCTTTCTTCACGCCTTCATCCTCTTGAGCGAAGAAAGGGTTGACGCCGATTTTCTCCGGAGTAATCAGAATAATCTTTTTGCCGGATTTGGCATCTGGCGCCTTCGTTGCTTGAGCTGCTTGAGTCGACGCAGGAGCCGCCGTGTCAGTCTTGGCTGTGCCACAGCCTGTTACCATCAAAGTAACGGCGAAGATGGAAAATAACGCTTTTTTCATGTACAGTTCTCTCCCCTTATTGTCTATGTAGATCATATCCCGCTGAACACTTCAGAGATCGGCCAGGGAGCTTATTCCCGTTCGACAAATAGCGACTTATTCAGAGATTACTACTGATAGTAAGTGAATATTATCTGAACTGTCAAGAAATTTGGAAACTTGCAACTATTATTTTTGCGAGGCTTCCTTCAGTGCCTGATCGATAAATTTAGATTCGAGCACTTGCGAGGTATCAAGCTTTTTGTTAATTGCGCCTACGGATAGCAAAAAGTCTGCCTGTTCCTGATGCGCCTTGGCGAATTCAGGTGTGATCGATGAAAGGATCGGCTTCGTGTTTTTCAACACATCGACGATAATTTTTTTATCCAGCTTTTGCGATTTGGACAATTCGTCGGCAATTTCATCTTGGTGCGCGTTGTAATAGATCGTAGCTTCGTTATACGTTTTTAAAAATAAGACCGTAAGATCCGGATGCTCCTGCGTAAATTTGGTCCGTGCGATCAGAAATGACGGGGCATTAATGTTGAGAGCCTCGCCGGATACGAGAACGGAAGCGCCGGTCTGGTAGACGGCTGTGGTCGCATAAGGCTCCCAAATCGCCCACGCATCAATCGCACCGCTGTCAAGCGCAGGTCTCGCTTCATCGGGCTGCAGTTGAATGACTTTCACGTCCTCCCCTTTTAATCCCGCTTTACTGATCGCCATATATAGGAAATTGTACGCGCTGCTGCCTTTGGCGACAGCGACTTTTTTGCCTTTTAAATCCTTGAGTTCTTTAATCGGGCTGTTTTTCGGAATGACGATCATATTGCCTTTCTTGCCGTCGCTCGTCACGGCGATGCCTTTAAAGTCCACACCGCCGACTTGGCCGGATATAAGCGGTGTTCCACCCGTACCGCCAAAATCAAGCCGACCGGAAGCAATCGCTTCAAAATGCGGCGGACCGCTGGCGAATTCGTTCCATTTGACTTCGGCGCCGACGGCTGAGAAAGCTTTCTCAAAGTAGCCCTTATCCCGAGCGTAGACCAGCACACCTGTTTTCCCTTGTACACCGATGTTGACCGTCACTTTCTCCTTCGGCTTGGCGTCGGCGGCAGCAGTCGGCGCTGCGGTCGTGGTTGGAGTTGCGGTTGCAGTTGACGCACCGCTAGCTGCCGGACTTCCTGCCGGGTTGCCTCCGGACGGTTTGGCTGCTTGACCGCAGGCAGTGAGCACACTAATCAAAGCGATCACGACAATGGATAACATTTTAACGTACACCGTTCTCTTTAACATTGAACATCCCCCTTTTTGTGTTAAACCAGTTTTTGCTCCGCCAACCGGGTGAAACGGTTCTCTGGTCTCGCCAGGCCTAAATGATCGCGAAGCGTGCGCCCTTCATACTCCGTGCGGAATAGGCCTCTGCGCTGCAGCTCGGGAATGACCAGATCGGCGAACGCTTCCAATCCGCCCGGCAAATAAGGCGGCATAATATTAAAGCCGTCGCACGCCTCCTGGGTAAACCAGGCTTCAAGCTGGTCGGCAATCTGCACCGGCGTCCCGGCGATCGTGCGGTGCCCGCGCGCCCCCGTCACTCTGGCAATCAATTGCCGGATCGTCAGCTGCTCCCGCTGAGCCATGTCAAGGATAAGCTGGTACCTGCTTTTACCGCCGTTCACGTCTGTCGAGTCCGGCAGCTCCGGCAGCGGTCCATCGAGCGGATAGGCGGACAAGTCGACGCGCAGGATACCCGACACCATACCCAGCCCAACCGCCGGATGGACAAGCTCTTGCAGCTGCGCTTCCTTCTCAGCAGCCTCCTCTTCTGTGCGCCCGATGACCGGCAGGACGCCTGGCAATATCTTCAGCGAATCCGCCTCTCTTCCATAAAGCGGAAGCCTGCTTTTCAAGCTTTTGTAGAAGCTGCGCGCTTCCTCCAGCGTTTGCCAGGCGGTGAAAACAACTTCGGCCGTTTGCGCCGCAAAATC
>Ga0209566_100307_pt1 | contig 44141 bp, 39 predicted proteins | sample Araplavi_mTSA_r2_2_FD_184287 | JGI IMG/M metagenome (GOLD analysis project Ga0209566, IMG submission 184287) | Arabidopsis root microbial communities from North Carolina, USA - plate scrape CL_Cvi_mTSA_r2 (SPAdes) (version 2) | ecosystem: Host-associated > Plants > Roots > Endosphere | place...
TCGCGTGCCGCCGCTGGGTGCCGACCGCACACCTGAGCCTCGCCGAGCAGGTGCGCTCGTCCGCGTGGCTGATCGCGTTTTATGCCGCGATGATCGTGCTGTCATATCTCGGCGGCTTCGGCGGCACGGGCCGGCTCGCCCATCCGTACGACACGGTCGTCGTCGCGGCCGTCGCGCTCGTCATCTACTACTGGGGGGCGAATACAGGCGTCCGTTCCGACAAGCTTCAGCTCGACGACGACGAGGACTGACGCGCCCCCGCCGTCTCCCATGATCCCTTCGGCCGGGCGCCCCACGCCCGGCCCCTGCTTTTTTCCGAGGAAAACCATGCAACTCACAGGTCAGCTCCTGATCGGCCAGTCCGCCGTCGCCGGACAGAACGGCACCCTCCACGCGATCGCCGCCGCCACCGGCGAACGGCTCGAGCCCGCCTTCGGCGGCGCGAGCCTGCACGACCTGGAGACGGCCTGCGCGCTCGCCGACGACGCGTTCGACATCTATCGCGAAACGTCGCTCGAAGCACGGGCCGCGTTTCTCGACGCGATCGGCCGCCACATCATGGCGCTCGGCGACGACCTGATCGAGCGCTGCGTCGTCGAAACGGGCCTGCCGCGCGCCCGCATCGAAGGCGAGCGCGGCCGTACGGTCGGCCAGCTCGCGCTGTTCGCGTCGCTCGTGCGCGACGGCGGCTTTCTCGACGCGCGGATCGATCCGGCGCGCCCCGAGCGCAAGCCGCTGCCGCGCGTCGACCTGCGCCTGCGCAACGTCGCGGTCGGGCCCATCGCCGTGTTCGGCGCGTCGAATTTCCCGCTCGCGTTCTCGGTCGCCGGCGGCGATACGGCGTCGGCGCTCGCGGCCGGCTGCCCGGTGATCGTCAAGGCGCATTCCGCGCATCCCGGCACGTCGGAACTCGTCGGCCGCGCGATCCAGCAGGCCGCGCGCGAATGCGGAATGCCCGCCGGCGTGTTCTCGCTGCTGTTCGACGCATCGCGCGAGATCGGCCAGGCGCTCGTCGCCGATCCGCGCATCAAGGCCGTCGGTTTCACCGGCTCGCGGCGCGGCGGCGTCGCGCTGATGCACATCGCCGCCGCACGCCCCGAGCCGATTCCCGTCTATGCGGAAATGAGCTCGATCAACCCCGTGCTGCTGTTTCCCGCCGCGCTCGACGCGCGCCACGACACGATCGCGCCGCAGTTCGTCGCGTCGCTCACGCTCGGCGCCGGCCAGTTCTGCACGAATCCGGGCCTCGTGCTCGCCGTCGACGGCCCCGCCTTGCGCGCGTTCGAGGAAACGGCCGCCGCCGCGGTGCGTGCAGCGCCCGCGCAAACGATGTTGACGCCGCACATTCACGCCAGCTACGAAGGCGGCGTCACGGCGCTGCGCGCTCACGCTGCGGTCGAGCTGCTCGCGCAAGGCGCGGAAGGCGACCGGCTGCAGGCCCGCGCCGCCCTGCTGGCGACCTCGGCCGATGCGTTCGTCGCGCATCCCGAGCTGCGCGAAGAAGTCTTCGGCCCCGCTTCGCTGATCGTGCGCTGCCCGGACGCCGACACGCTGCATCGCGTGCTGAAGTCGCTCGAAGGCCAGCTGACGATCGCCGCGCATCTCGCCGACGGCGACGCCGCCCTGTTCACCGCGCTGCGCCCGACCTTCGAGCGCAAGGCCGGCCGCATTCTCGTCAACGGTTTCGGCACGGGCGTCGAGGTCGGCCATGCGATGGTGCACGGCGGCCCGTTCCCGGCTACATCCGACACGCGCACGACGTCCGTCGGCGCGCGTGCGATCGAGCGCTTCCTGCGCCCCGTGTCGTATCAGGACCTGCCGGATGCGTTGCTGCCGGAAGCGATCCGCGACGGCAATCCGCTGAACGTGCCGCAACGCATCGACGGCGTGCCCGCGCCGCGGGAGGCGAACCATGTCTGAGCAGATCGCCGAAGTCGTCCTGTCGCTCGATGAAGTCCACGCGCTCGCGCTGCGCGTGCTGAGGCACCACGGCATGTCCGACGCCCATGCCCGGGCCATCGCCAACGTGATCACGCAGGGCCAGCGCGACGAATGCCATTCGCATGGCGTGTATCGGCTGCTCGTGTGCGTGCGCTCGCTGAAGAAGGGCAAGGTTGATCCGCAAGCCGTGCCGACGCTGCGCCGGCTGTCGTCGTCGATCGTCGCGGTCGACGCGCATCGCGGCTTCTCGCTGTTGAGTTTCGAAACGGGCCTGCCCGTGCTCGTCGAGATGGCGAAACAGCACGGCATCGCCGCGATGACGATCAACCATTGCTACCACTTCTCCGCGCTGTGGCCGGAAGTCGAGGCGATCGCGGCCGAGGGGCTGGTCGGCATCGCGATGAATCCGAGCCATAGCTGGGTCGCGCCGGAAGGCGGCAAGGAGCCCGTGTTCGGCACGAACCCGATCGCGTTCGCGTGGCCGCGCCCGGGCGGCGTGCCGTTCGTGTTCGACTTCGCGACGAGCGCGATCGCACGCGGCGACATCGAGCTGCATGCGAAGCAAGGCAAGGCGATCCCCCCGGAATGGGCGATCGACGCCGAGGGCCGGCCGACCACCGATCCGAAGGCCGCGCTGCGGGGCGCGATGCGCACGTTCGGTGGTCACAAGGGGTCGGCGCTCGCGGCGATGGTCGAGTTGCTCGGCGGCGCGCTGATCGGCGACATGACGAGCCGCGAGTCGATGGACTTCGACGAAGGCGTCGGCGCGACGCCGTGCCATGGCGAACTCGTGATCGCCTTCGACCCGAAGGTGTTCCTCGGCGACGATCTCGACACGGGGCTCGCGCGCGGCGAGCGGATGTTCGAATCGATCGTCGCGCAGGGCGCGCGGCTGCCGTCGCAACGGCGCTTCGACGCCCGCGCGCGCAGCATCGCGAACGGCGTGCGGATTCCGAAAGCGCTGTACGTCGAGATCCTGACGCTGCTCGACTGATCGCCCGCTTGGGGCCGGATCGCTCGGCGATCACCGATCGATGCGCGGCCCGGTCGGCTTCCCGCCCGGTCGCGCGGCCGTCCCGCTGCCTTCGGCACGTTTTACGCCGGGCACGCCTGCGGCGCCGGTTGCCGGCCCCGCGGGCGCCACGCCCGCGGCGGCTGTGGGATAATCGCCGGGTTTGCCCAGGGCGCAGCTCAAGAGGTTGTTCGCACGGGCGCGAGAGAGGCCCTTATTCCCCGTGCCTCCACCCTTTTCCCGCGATATTTCTTCAGCAACGACAATGCCCACTTACCGTTCCAAAACTTCCACCGCCGGCCGCAACATGGCGGGTGCGCGCTCGCTCTGGCGCGCCACCGGCATGAAAGACGACGATTTCTCGAAGCCGATCATCGCGGTCGTCAACTCGTTCACCCAGTTCGTGCCCGGGCACGTGCACCTGAAGGATCTCGGCCAGCTCGTCGCGCGGGAGATCGAGGCTGCCGGCGGCGTCGCGAAGGAATTCAACACGATCGCGGTCGACGACGGCATCGCAATGGGCCACGACGGCATGCTGTATTCGCTGCCGAGCCGCGACATCATCGCGGATTCGGTCGAATACATGGTGAACGCGCACTGCGCGGACGCGATGGTCTGCATCTCGAACTGCGACAAGATCACGCCGGGGATGCTGATGGCCGCGATGCGCCTGAACATCCCGGTGATCTTCGTGTCGGGCGGCCCGATGGAAGCCGGCAAGACGCGCCTCGCGAACCCGGTCACCAAGACCGTCGAACTGAAGAAGCTCGACCTCGTCGACGCGATGGTGATCGCGGCCGACCCGTCGTATTCGGACGCCGACGTCGCTGAAGTCGAACGCTCGGCCTGCCCGACCTGCGGTTCGTGCTCGGGCATGTTCACCGCGAACTCGATGAACTGCCTGACCGAAGCGCTCGGCCTGTCGCTGCCCGGCAACGGCACGGTGGTGGCCACGCACGCCGATCGCGAGCAGCTGTTCAAGCGCGCCGGCCGCCGGATCGTCGAGCTCGCCCGCCAGCACTACGAGCAGGACGACGAACGCGTGCTGCCGCGCTCGGTGGGCTTCAAGGCGTTCGAGAACGCCATGACGCTCGACATCGCGATGGGCGGTTCGACCAACACGATCCTGCACCTGCTGGCGATCGCGCAGGAAGCCGGCATCGACTTCACGATGAAGGACATCGACCGCCTGTCGCGCGTCGTGCCGCAGCTGTGCAAGGTCGCGCCGAACACGAACAAGTACCACATCGAGGACGTGCATCGCGCAGGCGGCATCATGGCGATCCTCGGCGAGCTCGACCGCGCCGGCAAGCTGCACACCGACGTGCCGACCGTGCATGCGCCGTCGCTGAAGGATGCGCTCGACCAGTGGGACATCGTCCGCACGCAGGACGATGCGGTCCGCACGTTCTACCTGGCCGGCCCGGCCGGCATCCCGACGCAGGTCGCGTTCAGCCAGGACACGCGCTGGCCGAGCCTCGACCTCGACCGCGCCGAAGGCTGCATCCGCTCGTACGAGCATGCGTTCTCGAAGGAAGGCGGCCTCGCCGTGCTGACGGGCAACATCGCGCTCGACGGTTGCGTGGTGAAGACGGCCGGCGTCGACGAGAGCATCCACGTGTTCGAAGGATCGGCTCACGTGACCGAATCGCAGGATGAAGCGGTCGAGAACATCCTCAACGACAAGGTCAAGGCCGGCGATATCGTGATCGTCCGCTACGAAGGCCCGAAAGGCGGCCCCGGCATGCAGGAGATGCTCTACCCGACCAGCTACATCAAGTCGAAGGGGCTCGGCAAGGCATGCGCGCTGCTGACGGACGGCCGCTTCTCGGGCGGCACGTCGGGCCTGTCGATCGGCCACTGCTCGCCGGAAGCCGCGGCGGGCGGCGCGATCGGCCTCGTGCGCGACGGCGACAAGATCCGCATCGACATCCCGAACCGCACGATCAACGTGCTGGTGTCCGACGAAGAACTGGCGCGCCGCCGCGAAGAGCAGAACGCGAAGGGCTGGAAGCCTGCGCAGCCGCGTCCGCGCAAGGTGTCCGCGGCGCTGAAGGCCTACGCGAAGCTGGTCATGTCCGCCGACAAGGGTGCCGTGCGCGACCTGTCGTTGCTCGACGACTGACGCGAATAGTACGGCCGGCTGCCCGCCACGCGCAGCCGGTGGGGCTGGGGGCAGGACAACCCGCCCGCGCCGCTGTGGAAGCCGCTCTCCGGAGCGGCTTTTTTTCGTCCGGCGCCCGGGAATCCCCAGCGCCGGCGACATCAGTGACGGAAATCTTCGGGGCCACCACCTCCGCCACCACCGTGGTTACCGCCACCGTTTCCACCACCTTGCGGCCGCGCATAACCGCCGCCGCCCCCGCCTCCCTGACGCACCGGCGGCGGCATCGGACGCGCGTCGCCTCCCTGGTGCATCGCCGGCGGCATCGGACGCGCGTTGCCCGCCCCGCCCGGCATCGGTGAAGGCGCCGGTGCTGCCGGCGGCGGTGTGCGGATCGCGCCGTTCCAGCCGCCGCGTGCAGCCGACGGCCGCGCGTCGTGCACGGGCGGCGGGCCGCCCGGTGCAACCTGCATCGGCCCGCCCGGTTGCGGACGGCCTTGTCCCGGCGGCATGCCTCCGGGGCCGAGCCGCGGTTCCGGACGATGCGCCCAGCGATCGCGGTCGTGATACCACGGACGGTGCCGGTAATAACGATCCCAGTACGCGGCGATCGCGAATCCCGTCACCGGAACCCCGATGATCGCGCCGTATTCGAGCAACGGCACGTAGCTGCCCTGGTACGGATACTCGAGCAGCTGCGCATCGATCCAGCCGCGCACGCCCGGCAGCGCGACGTCGCACCACGAGTAGTCGCTCAGGCAGCCGAAGACGTCCAGCGCCGTGTCGGGTGGAATCTGCGCCACCACCGGATAGTCGGGCGCCGGCCCCGCAAACAGTTCGGCCGGCGAGTTCGTGTAGGCGCTGCTCTGCGCGTCGGCGACGCCCGGCGCGGCCGCGAGGCCGAGCAGGACGACGTACAGACTTCGGACAATCGAATTCCTCATGATGCTCTCCCGCGCGGTGCCGCCGCGCGCCGGTCAGTGCCGATGCCCGCCCCAGCCGCCACCCCAGTGGCCGCCGCCCCAGTGGCCGCCACCCCACGGACGATGCCAGTACCCGCCGCGTCCGCGCCAGTAGCCACCGCCCCAGCCGCCCCAGAAGCCGACCGAGATCGCCGGCGCTCCCCAGCCGTACCAGCCCGGGTAATACGCGGGGGCATAGTACGGATACGGATAGGGATACGGCGGCGGATAGGCCGGCGCGACGTAGACGGGAGCCGGGTCGGCCACGGGCGGCGCGACCGCCGTCGAGCCCTGGCTCGATGCGGCGCTACCCGGTACAGCCGGCGTGACGGGTATCTCGCGCTGCGTCAGCGTGGCCGGCGCCGGCGCGTAATACGGCGCATAGCCGTACGGACTCGTGTAATAACAGCCGCCGAGGGCCAGCGTGGTCAACGCGAATGCCGCACACCTCGCGGCGGGAATCAGGGTCATTTCTTGCTCCGGCGGAATCTGCGCTGCGCAGCCAGGCTGCGCGCCTGACTCTAGCTTACGTCCCCTGCAGATTTCCGCCCGGTATGATCGGTTACTTTTTGTTTCCAGCACCAGACGCGCGCGCAGGCACGCCGCGTGCTGATGGGTCTGCCGCGCTCGCGTTGAAGTTCGCGCAAATGCCCTCAACTTGAACGATGTCAGGCTGGCCGGCGCGGACGGGGTTCGCGAGCAACCGGCGGCCCGAAACCGGCGGGCTTCGGCCCGCCCAGACAGGAGCGCGGCTCACGCCGCCATCGACATGACTACGCCACGCCCCACTCCCCGGGCGGACACGCCGCTCGATCCGATCATCCAGTTGCTGGCGCTCGCCGGCGAACAGGGTTATCTGACCCACGCCGACCTCGTCGACGCGCTGCCGCCCGAAAGCGACAGCCCCGACGCGCTCGACGTCGTGCGCGCCGCACTCGCCGACATCGGCATCGCCGTGCTCGACGAGCCGGCCGCGCCTGCGCCGTTCGCCGGTTCGTCGCCGGTCGACGTCGATCGCGATGCGCTCGACGAAGGCCGCGCGATGCTCGGCGACCTCGCACGCGGCACGAGCGCGTCGACCGACCCGCTCGCGCTCTACATGCGGCGCATGCAGGCGGTGCCGCTGCTCACGCGCGAAGGCGAAATCGTGCTTGCCCGCGAACTCGAGACGGGCCGTCACCAGATCCTGCATGCGATCGCCGGCTATCCGGCGGCGGTCGACTCGTTGCTTGCGCGTCACCGCGCGACGGCGACGACCGGCAGCGCCGGGGCTTCCGACGGCGACGGCGACGCCCCCGACACGCCCGCGCCGGCCAGCTACGACGCACTGCAGACGGCCGTCGCGGCCCTGCGCGGCGCATTGCACGCGCATGGCGTCCGTTCGGACGAATACCGTGACGCGCGTAACCGCATGGCCGCCCTGCTCGGCTCGATCGCGTGGCTCGCACCGGCGGTCGACGACGCGAGCCGCGTCGTGGGCACGCTCGCGTCCGCGCCGCACGGCACCGAAGCAGGCGAAGCCGCCAGCTTCGACGCGGTCGCGCGGCGGGCACTCGCCGCAGCGCTCGCCGACGGCCAGCAGAAAGTGCGCGACGCCACGCGCGCGATGCTCGAGGCGAACCTGCGGCTCGTGCTGTCGATCGCGCGCAAGTACATGAACCGCGGCGTCGACCTGCCCGATCTCGTGCAGGACGGCAGCCTCGGCCTGATGCGCGCGATCGAGAAATTCGAATACCGGCGCGGGTTCAAGTTCTCGACCTATGCGACCTGGTGGATCCGCCAGGCGATCGCGCGCGCGGTCGCGGATCGCGCACGCACGATCCGCGTGCCCGTGCACGTGGGCGACCAGTACCAGCGTGTGCAACGGCATGCGCTGCGTTTTCACCAGCGCACGGGGCGCCGGGCGACGCCGGCCGAACTCGCGGCCGAAACCGGCCTCGACGAGGACAAGCTGCGTGCGGTGCTCGCGCTGCCTGCCGAGCCCGTGTCGCTCGATGCGCCGCTGCCCGACGCGGACACCGGCCTCGTGGAGCTGATCGAGGACCAGGCGTCGGCCAGCCCGTTCGAGCAACTGGCAGACACGCGCATGCGCGAGTGTGTGCGGTCGCTGCTCCGGTCGGTCACGCCGGCCGAGGCCGACGTGCTGCGCCGGCGGTTCGGTCTCGGCGGCGCCGAGCCCGATACCTACGATGCGATCGCGCACGACGCCGGCATGTCGCGCGAACGCGTGCGCCAGATCGAGAAACGGGCGCTCGCCGCGCTGCGCACGGCCGCCGAGGCCGAGAACGCGCAGTCGTTTCTCGACGCGTGACCGCATCACGCGACGCACGGTCGTGCCCCTACCGGCACGACCGTGCACCTCGCACCTGTGCTACGTTTGCTATTGACGTGCGTCAAGTTTTCTTCAACGCGTGTCGCGACAATGATGAAAAGCCGACCGGCGCATCGTTCGCCGTGTCCATTCCGTTTGTGCTTCCCCGGGTCCCTCGCGATGCAGACGAGCGCCAGCCAAACGTACGAGGAAAACCGGCATATCGCGGCCTGCCTGCGCGAGGCCGCGCAACGGCTGGCTGACCAGGGCGCGAATCCTTACCGGGTCGCCGCGTACCGCGCGTCGGCCGGCACGGTCGAAGCGCTCGACCTCGACATCCGCACGCTGTTCGAGTCCGGCGGCGTCGATGCGCTCGGTACGTTGCCCGAGATCGGCACGGGCGTCGCCCAGGCTATTGCCGAGCTGCTGGTGACCGGGCGCTGGCGGCAGCTCGACCGGCTGTGCGGCGACGCCGTACGCACCTCCGCATTCGAAGCGGTACCGGGTATCGGCCACGCGCTCGCGTTACGCATTCACGACCTGCTTCACATCGATACGCTCGAGGAGCTCGAACGCGCGGCCCGCAACGGCCAGCTCGAAACGATCTCGGGCGTCGGCCCGCGGCGCGCAGCCGGCATCCGCACCGCGCTCGACGACGTGCTGAGCCGCCGCCGGCGCTGGCAGGGCCACGTGCAGGACGCCGGCCCCGGCACCGAGCCCCCCGTCGAACTGCTGCTCTACATCGACCGCCTGTACCGCAACAAGGCCGCGGCCGGCGTGTTGCCGACGCTCGCGCACCGGCGCCTGAACGTGGACGGCTACGTGCCGTCGCCCGTGATGCACATGACCAAGGGCGGCTGGCATTTCACGGCGCTGTGCCTGCTTGCCGCGATGCGCACGCCGGAGGCCTCCCGCCCGACCGACTGGGTCTCGCTCTATTTCTACGACGCCGGGCAGCGCGAACACCAGCGCACCGTCTTCACCGAAACGGTCGGCTCGCTCGTCGGCAAGCGCATCGTGCGCGGGCGCGAGCAGGAGTGCCGCGTGTACTACGCGGGCTGAGTCAGTCAGTCGTCGGAGGTTTCGTCGACGTCGAACGCCACGCCGAGCACGGACGCGATCTCGCGACAGGCATGAGTGAGCGCGCGTGTGCGGCGACCGGAATATTCCACCGCGAGATCGAACCAGGTCGAATACGACACGTAATCGGCGCCGCTTTTCCGGTTCGGCACGTCGAACCACAACGTCACCGTGTAGCCGCCCTTCCAGCGTATCGGTATCACCCGCGTGAGCCGCAATCTCGTGATCGCGCCGTGACGGAAGCGGAAGCTGTCGTCGCCCACGCGGAACCCCGACCATGCGCCGTCGTTCGACACGAACACGGTCAGCGTTTGGTCAGGCGGCGCGGCCGGCACCCCATCCTCGACGGCAAGTTCGGCCATCGACACCATCGACGCGCCCGAATCGCCGTGCCCCGTCTCGACGTCCACATACGATTCGATCGCCTGCTTCGCGTTGTCGTAGAAATAGCGCGCGACGTCGGAGCGCGCGTCGCCAGCCATCGGATCCACTTGCTTGAATCGTGCATGCTCGCCGTATCGAAGCGGTACGTCGGGCGCGTCGCCGGCATCGCCGGCGTCTTCGGCGTCGTCAGCCGGTTCGTCGTCCGGACTGTCGGCCGGTATGGCCTGCGCGGCCGTCTCGGGCTGCCCGATCCCCCCACGCCGTCGCTTCACCCAGGCGGTTCCCCACGTCAGCAGGGCTGTCTGCACCGCCAGCACGACCGCCATCGTCGCGCACCCCGCGAGAAATCCGTAGTGCGGCCCGACCTTCGATGCCGCGTACGCGGCCGGAAGCACATAAAGCACCAGCAATGGCGCAAGCAATAACGACACGCGTCAACCCCGTTGTTCCTGTTTTCGTTTTCGAATTCCGGCCGGGATCGGCACCGCCGCCACCCCGCCGCCGGACTGCTGATGCCACCCGCACGTCGAGCGGGCGCGCAACCTATGCGCCTTCCGCCTTCGCTCGACGCGCCGGATTGCGATGCGCGGCAATGCGCAGCAGCTTCTGGAACGACGGGCATTCGAGATGGTTCACCGCCGGGCACACGGCCGCGTGCCGCAGCGCATCGCGCACGGCGCCGAGACGGCGGATCGTGCGGTCGAGTTCGTCGGCCTTGCTGTCGAGCTTCGCGCGATCGATCGCAGGCAGGCCGCCCGTGTCCACCATCGCGAGGATGTCGTCGAGCGAAAAACCGGCCTCGCGGCCCAGCGCGATCAGTGCCAGGCGCTCCAGCACCGACTCGTCGTATTGCCGCCGCAGCCCGTGGCGGCCGATCGGGACGATCAGCCCCTTTTCCTCGTAGTAGCGCAGCGTCGACGCGGGCAATCCCGAGCGCCGCGCCACATCCGCAATGTCCAGCCGACTCATGCTTGACCTCAAGTGAACTTGAGGTTGCAAGATAGGCGCTCGACTCCATAAAGACAAGCCCTGACTGCCATGAAACCGCTGAAATCACGCTGTATCCGGCTGCGCCGCGCAGCCGTCGCCCTCCGCGCCGGTGGTTCGCGATGAGCCTGCCCGACGTCCTGCTCAACCTGTTGCTGATCGGCACGGGCGCCACGCTCGTGATGGATCTGTGGGCGCTGTTTCGCCGACGTGCGTTCGGCATTCCGTCGCTCGACCATGCGCTGGTCGGCCGCTGGATCGGTCACATGATGCAAGGCCGGTTCCGGCATGTGTCGATCGCCGCCGCGCCGCCCGTGCCGGGCGAACGCACGCTCGGCTGGATCGCGCATTACGCGATCGGCATCGCGTACTCGGCGCTGCCCGTCGCGATCGCGGGCACGGCATGGATCGGCACACCGACACCGCTTCCCGCGCTCGTCGCCGGCCTCGCCAGCGTGGTCGCGCCGTTCTTCGTGATGCAGCCCGCGTTCGGCCTCGGCATCGCGGCGTCGCGCACGCCGCACCCGGGCGTCGCGCGCCGGCGCAGTGTCATCGCGCATCTGTCGTATGGTGTGGGGCTTTATCTGGCGGCGTTCACGCTGGCAGCGCTGCCCCGTTGAGCACACCGTCTTGCCGAAGCCTTGACGGGTAGCGCCGGCTCACGGAGCCGACGTCGACGCCCGCACAAGCGCTTCGCCGAAGTGCGCCGGGCGCTTTGTCCTGCGCGAGCCGAACGATGGCCGCGCCGACACAACGGCAACGGCGATGGCAATGCCGGCATCCGTGCCAACGTGGCACGCCTGCGCACGGCCACCCGGTATTCCCGTTGCGGTCAACCCGTTCATCCGGCCGGCCCGGATGACGCTGTCCATCACTCCCCGCCGCAGTCGATCAGGTTGTGGCGCACGCGCCCGAGCAGCCGCACCAGCGTATCGCGCTCGTCGGGCGTGAAGCCGCGCAAACCGTCGTCGACGACGGTGTCACCCACTTCGAGCATCTGCGGAAAGATCTCGCGCGACTTGTCGGTCAGCCGGATCACGAATGCACGGCGATCGTCGTCGTTCGCGACGCGCTCGATCCAGCCATAACTTTCCATCCGGTCGAGCAACCGGGTAAGCGAGATCGGCGCGATCTCGAGCCATTCCGCGAGCCGCGCCTGATTCATCTCGCCCTTCCACGTCAGGTATGCGAGCACGCGGCTTTGCGCGCGCGTCAGCCCGATCCGCTTCGCGCGCCGGTCGAACAGGCGCCCGTTCAGGCGGGCCACGTCAGAAATCAGGTAGCCGATCCGGTTCTCGTAGGTCTTGTCCATGCGGGGATTATAGGGTCAAGCCGACAGCCACCCATCGCTCGCGGCAAGGCGATAAGCGGATCTATAATAAGCGTGCTTATAATTCCAGCGATACCGGATCGCCGCCCACGGCGACCGCCTCACGGAGACACCCGCTTGAACCCCGCTGCCGACGCCCCCGCCTCGCCCGCCCTGAACCGGCCGATGCTGACCCTGTCGATCATGCTCGCCACGCTGATCCAGACCCTCGACAGCACGATCGCGAACGTCGCGCTGCCGCACATGCAAGGCACGCTGTCCGCGTCGCAGGACGAGATCACGTGGGTGCTGACCTCCTACATCGTCGCGGCGGCGATCGCGACACCGCTCACCGGCTGGCTGTCCGACCGGCTGAGCGTGAAACGGCTGCTGATCGTGTCGATCGCGGGCTTCACGGTCGCATCCGCGCTGTGCGGGCTGTCCGAGACACTCGTGCAGATCGTCGGCGCCCGCCTGCTGCAGGGCGTGTTCGGCGCCGCGCTGGTGCCGCTGTCGCAGTCGATCCTGCTCGACATCAACCCGCGCGAGAAGCAGGGCCAGGCGATGGCGATCTGGGGGATGGGCGTGATGGTCGGCCCGATCCTCGGCCCGACGCTCGGCGGCTGGCTCACCGACAGCTACAACTGGCGCTGGGTGTTCTTCATCAACGTGCCGATCGGCGCATTCGCGCTGGCCGGCGTGATGACCTTCCTGCCCGCCCGCGCGCCGCGCCCGCACGTGAAATTCGACGCGTTCGGCTTCGCGACGCTGGCGCTCGCGATCGGCGCGTTCCAGGCGATGCTCGACCGCGGCGAACAGCTCGACTGGTTCGGCTCGTACGAGATCCGCATCGAGGCGATCGTCGCGGCGCTCAGCTTCGCGTTCTTCCTCGTGCATACCGCGACCGTCGGCAAGGCGTCGTTCTTCAAGTCGGAACTGCTGCGCGACCCGAACTTCGCGACGGGCACGCTGTTCATCTTCGTGGTCGGCGCGGTGCTGTACGCGACGCGCGCGCTGCTGCCGCCGATGCTGCAGAACCTGATGGGCTACCCGGTCGCGACGACGGGCCTCGTCACCGCGCCGAGCGGCGCCGGCACGATGATCGCGATGCTGTTCGTCGGCAGGCTGCTGAAATACGTGGATGCGCGGATGCTGCTGCTCGCGGGACTGTCGATTTCCGCGCTCGCGCTATGGCAGATGATGCAGTACACGGTCGTGCTGTCCGAAGCGGACATCGTGTGGCCGGGCGTGGTGCAGGGCTTCGGGCTGGGGCTCGTGTTCGTGCCGCTGAGCGCGCTGTCGTTCTCGACGTTGCCGCCCGACCTGCGTGCGGACGGCACGGCCACCTACAGCCTGATGCGCAACATCGGCAGCAGTATCGGCATCTCGATCGTGCAGACGCTGATGACGCGCAACACGCAGGTGTCGCACGCCGATCTCGCCGCGCAGATCACGCCGTTCAACCCGGCCGTGCAGGCGATGGCCGGCAGCCGTCTCGACTTCGCGCTGCTCGACCGCACGATCAACCAGCAGGCATCGATGATCGCCTACCTGAATGACTTCAAGCTGATGTTCCTCGCGACGCTGCTGATGATTCCGCTGTTGCTGCTGATCCGCCCGCCGCAGAAAACGGCGAGCGTGGAGATCGCGCATGCGGCGATGGATTGACGATGCGACGGGCGCGCGCCCGTCGCAGGCCGAACCGTCAGGCCTTCATCGTCCCCGTACGCACGTACCGCTCGTGCCACGACAGCGCCTCGGCGAGCAGGTGCGGCGTGTGCTTGCCGAAGCTCTCGCGCGACGCACGCTCGAAGTAATCCTCGAGCATCGGCCGGTAGTCGGGATGCGCGCAGGTCGCGATGACCTTGCGTGCACGCTGCTTCGGCGACAGGCCGCGCAGGTCGGCAAGGCCCTGCTCGGTGACGACCACCGCGACGTCGTGCTCGGTATGGTCGACGTGGCTCGCCATCGGCACGATCCGCGAAATCGCGCCGCCCTTCGCGGTACTCGCCGACATGAAGCACGACAGGTAGCCGTTGCGCGCGAAGTCGCCCGAGCCGCCGATGCCGTTCTGAATCTTCGTGCCCATCACGTGCGTCGAGTTCACGTTGCCGTAGATGTCGGCCTCGATCATCCCGTTCATCGCGATGCAGCCGAGACGGCGCACGAGTTCCGGATGGTTGCTGATCTCCTGCGGGCGCAGCACGATCTTCTCGCGGAACGTCGCGATTTCGTCGGCGAAGCGCTGCACGGCGGCCGGGCTCAGCGACAGCGCGGTGGCCGACGCGAAGCTCAGCGTGCCGTCCTGGAGCAGGTCGAGCATGCCGTCCTGGATCACTTCGGTGTACGCGGTCAGGTTCGAGAAGCCGGCCGAGCTGAGCTCCGCGAGCACCGCGTTCGTGATGTTGCCGACGCCCGACTGCAGCGGCAGCAGGTTTTCCGGCAGGCGGCCGCGCTTCACTTCGTGGCGCAGGAAATCGATCAGCTGGTGCGCGATCTGCTTCGACGTCGCGTCCGGCGCGGAGAACGCGTTGCTGCGATCCGGTGCATCCGTCTCGACGATCGCGACGATCTTGTCGGCCGGGCAGCGCAGGTACGGCTCGCCGATCCGGTCGTCGCTTTTCGTCAGCGGAATCGGCTTGCGGTGCGGCGGCAGCGCGGTGCCGTAATAGACGTCGTGCATCCCGTCGAGGCCGAGCGGCTGGCGCGAGTTGACTTCGAGGATCACGTGCTTCGCGCGTTCGAGCCATGTCTTGTTGTTGCCGATCGAGGCGGACGGAATCAGCAGCCCGTCCTCGCGGATGCCCGCGACTTCGACGATCGCGACATCGAGATCGCCGTACAGCCCGAACCATGCGTATTGCGCGACGTGGCTCAGGTGGACGTCCTGGTAGTCGACTTCGCCGCCGTTGATCTTGTCGCGCAGCGTCGGGTCGGACTGGTACGGCAGGCGCATCGAGATGCCGTTGGTGCGGGCGAGCGCGCCGTCGAGTTCCGGTGCGGTCGACGCGCCCGTCAGCACGTTGATCCGGAAGTCCTCGCCGCGCGCGTGCGCCGCGTCGATGTGGGCGGCGAGCGCGGCCGGAACGGCCTTCGGATAGCCCGACCCCGTGAAGCCGCTCATGGCGACGGTCATGCCGGGACGGATCAGCGCGGCGGCTTCGTCGGCGGTGCGGACGAGCGAACGCAGGGCGGGAGCGAGGATGCGTGATGAAGACATGGCTGGATTCTGATGCTTTGGTCTGTCGTTGACGTCGCTGGGGGTGTCTCCTGAGCGACATGAAGCCCTTGTGGCCGCGACGGGCGGCCGGCACCACAGGCATGGTCGGAGTATCTCAGAGGCGGTCGCCGCGAAATGTCCGCCGTATGAAAAAGATCGTTGCCGGATTTGCCGCGTATCGAACGGCCGTTCTGTGACAGGCGCCCCGTTCAATTCGAATGCACATGAAAGGTGCGCGAAAGCATCCGACACAACGACCGGTCGACGATCACCAATCCGCACACATCAATCGACGGATTTCCGTTGCGATTCATCGCCTGTCGATCGGCAATGGTCGATGCCGCATCCGGCGCGGCCAATTGTCACCCGATGCCGGTTGTGCCGGCCTGACGCACGTCAAGCTCGCACGCGCCGCGCGTCTCCCGCCGGGAAGCGCGAAAAACACCGCCGCACCGGCCTGTGAGGCCCGTCCGTCCTTGACAGGCGCGCGACGCGAACCACACTGGAATACGGATCCCGCAGCCCCGTTCGGCCGCCCTTTCGCGCACGCGCTTTTCGGTCGGCCGATCGTTGCAAGACGCGGTAACACTCGCTCATGTCAGGACATTGATCGAATAAAAAGCAACAAATTACAATTCCGTATATATTTCGCCGATGGACCAAAGAAAAACCGCCACACGTTCCGAACCGCCCCTGCCACGCACCTGGGATGCGCGGCTCGCGCGCTCGCTTGTCCGACCGCTCGTCGACACGCCCGTCACCCCGAATCACCTCACCACCGTTCGTCTGCTGATCGGCCTCGCCGGCGCCTGGTGCCTCGCGCACGGCGGCTTCGGCTGGAGCAATGCCGGCGCGTTCCTGATCGTGCTGTCGAACTTCGTCGACCACACCGACGGCGAGCTCGCCCGCATCAGCGGGAAATCCAGCAAGATCGGTCATTTTTACGACCTCGCGGCGGACGCGCTCGTCACGATCGCGCTGTTCGTCAGCATGGGCCTCGGCATCGTCGCCCAGGGCGGCCAGATGGCCGCGTCGCCGGTGCTGCTCGGCGCGGTGGCCGGCGCTGCCGTCGCGCTGATCTTCTTCCTGCGCATGCGGATCGAATCGATCGCCGGCAAGGCCGGCACCAAGCAGGCGTTCGCCGGCGGCTTCGAAACCGAAGACGTGCTGTACCTGCTGCCGCTCGTGACGCTCTTCGACGGCGTCGAACCGTTCCTGCTCGCGGCGTCGATCGGCGCCCCGCTCTTCGCCGCATGGGTCGTGATCGACTGGTGGCGCATCGTCCGGCGCGGCAACGTCGCGCAGAATCCAACTGAAATCCAGGCTTCCAAATGACTCCTAGCACGCGCGACGACTCCGTGCTGAGCCCGGCACGCCCCGCGCCTGCGCGCGCGGCGGCCGCCGATCCCGATCGCACCGTGGCCGACTGCGTCGGTTCGCTCGACCTCGACCGCCTGCGCGGCGACTACACGCGCCAGGGCTCGTTCCTGTACCTCGACGCCTTCCTGCCGGCCGACGCGCACGCGAAGCTCGCGGCGGCCGCCCGCGCGATGCAGGCCGGCCTGAACCGCAATTACCTGCCCGGCCACAAGCAGGGCGGCAGCGTCAGCCGCCATACGATCGACGAGCAGGCGCCGTACATCGCCGAACTGTATCGCTCGAAGGCGCTCATCTCCTTCCTGGAGAAGGTCACGGGCGACAAGCTGATGCTGTCGCCGGACGACGATCCGCACGCGTATGCGCTGTATTACTACACGAAGCCCGGCGACCACATCGGCTGGCATTACGACACGTCGTACTACGACGGCCGCCGCTATACGCTGCTGATCGGCGTGATCGATGAATCGTCGTGCCGGCTCGACTACGAGCTGCACACGCGCAATCCGGACGTCGCCGACGAACCGGGCTCCGTCCAGATCGCCGACGGCGGCATCGTGCTGTTCGACGGCGACAAGCTGCGCCACCGCATCACGCCGCTGGGCCAGAACGAGATGCGCGTGTCGCTCACCTTCGAATACGTGACGAACCCCGGCATGCGCCCGTGGAAGCGCTTCATCTCGAACATGAAGGACGCGATCGCGTATTTCGGCTTCCGCCAGGTGTTCAAGCAACTGGCGACGCGACGCCCGACCGGGTCATGACACGCGCCGGCCTGATCCTGCTGTCCCTCGGGACCGCACTCTTCGTCGCACTCCTCGCCTGGCAGGGCGTCGGCGCGGTCGCGTCCACGTTCCTCGCGGCCGGCTGGGGGCTCGCGCTCGTCGCGGCGTTCCACGTCGTGCCGCTCGTGATCGACGCGATGGCGATCTCCGTGATGTTCCGCCACGGCCAGCCCGGCGCCGAACTCCGCAACGCGCTGCGCGCGCGCTGGGTCGGCGAATCGGTGAACAGCCTGCTGCCCGCCGGGCAGATCGGCGGCCCCGTGCTGATGGTGCGCCACCTCGCGCAGCGCGGCACGCGGATGGCCGACGCGGCGGCCGCCGTCACCGTCAGCACGACGATGCAGGCGCTCTCGCAAATGGCGTTCGCGCTGATCGGCATCGCCGCGTTCAGCCTGTACGCCACGCACGAATCGGTCGCGCACCTGCGCACGCCCGCGCTGATCGCCACCGGCGTGCTCGGCGCCCTCGCCGCGCTGTTCTACGTCGCGCAGCGGCGCGGGCTGTTCGGCCGTGGCCTGCGCCTCGCGTCGAAGCTGCTCGGCCCGCGCGACTGGTCGTCGCTGGCGACCCGCGCCGACGCGATCGACGACGCGGTCGGCGCGCTGTACCGCGATCGTGCGAAGGTCGCGAAGACGTTCGCATTGAGTCTCGTCGGCTGGATCGTCGGCACCGCGGAAGTGTGGCTCGCGCTGCACTTCCTCGGGCACCCGGTGAGCTGGCTCGACGCGCTGCTGCTCGAGAGCGTCGGCCAGGCCATTCGTGGCGCGGCCTTCGCGATCCCGGGCTCGCTCGGCGCGCAGGAAGGCGGCTACCTGCTGCTCGCGCCGCTGGTCGGACTGCCGCCCGACGCGGCGCTCGCGCTGTCGCTCGCGAAGCGCGCGCGCGAACTCGCGCTCGGCCTGCCCGGCCTGCTCTATCTGCATTTCAGTGAAAGAAACTGGCAGCGGCGCCGTGCGCCGCAGCCGCTCGCCGACTGATCGTTCAGATCCGCCGGCTTTTTGGTTGGAGAACCCATGCGAGCCATCATTCTTGCGGCAGGCCTCGGCTTGCGCCTGCAACAACCGCCCGAGGCACAGTTCCCGAAGTGCCTGCTGCGCTTCGACGACGTGTCGCTGCTCGAGCGCCATCTGCGCGTGCTCGATGCCGCGGGCGTCGACGAAATCGTGCTCGGGCTCGGCTTCCAGGCCGGGAAGGTCGAGCAGGAATTGAAGCGCCTCGGCCGCCAGGCCGAGATCGTGATCAACGAACGCTACGACCTCGGCAGCGTGCTGACCGTGCATACCGTCGCCGACGCGATGACGCGCGGCGGCGACGTGCTGTTGATGGACGCCGACGTGCTGTATGACGAGAACATCCTGCACGCGCTGGTGGCCGATGCCGACAAGGCGGTCGATCGCCTGTTGATCGACCGCGACTTCGAGGCCGGCGACGAACCCGTCAAGCTGTGCCTGAAGAACGGCGTGCCGGTCGAGCTGCGCAAGCAGCTCGCGGTCGACCTCGAATACGACACGATCGGCGAATCGGTCGGCTTCTTCCGCTTCACCGAAGGCACCGCGCGCCGCCTCGCGACGATCGTCGCGGGCTACGTCGACAGCGGCCGCGCGAACATGCCGCACGAGGAAGCCGTGCGCGACCTGCTGCTCGAAGGCGGTCATTCGTTCGACGTCGCCGACGTCACCGGCTCGCCGTGGATCGAGATCGACTTCCCGAACGACGTCGCCCGCGCCACCCAAGAAATCCTCCCCCTGATTCAACGCACCACCGCAGGAGTCGCACGATGAACGCACGCGAACCCAACTTCACCGAATCGCGCAGCGCACGCCTGCGCCGCATGCTCGTCAGCAGCGATCTCGAATTCCTGATGGAAGCGCACAACGGCCTGTCCGCACGGATCGTCCGCGAAGCCGGCTTCAAGGGCATCTGGGCATCGGGCCTCGCGATCTCCGCGCAGTTCGGCGTGCGCGACAACAACGAAGCGAGCTGGACGCAGGTCGTCGACGTGCTCGAATTCATGGCCGACGCGAGCGACCTGCCGATCCTGCTCGACGGCGACACCGGCTACGGCAACTTCAACAACGTGCGCCGCCTCGTGAAGAAGCTCGAGCAGCGCGGCATCGCCGGCGTCTGTATCGAGGACAAGCAGTTCCCGAAGACCAACAGCTTCATCGGCGGCGAGCGCCAGCCGCTCGCGGAAATCGACGAGTTCTGCGGCAAGATCAAGGCCGGCAAGGATTCGCAGACCGATCCCGACTTCTCGATCGTCGCGCGTGTCGAAGCGCTGATCGCAGGCTGGGGGATGGACGAGGCACTGCGTCGCGCGAACGCATACGCGGAAGCCGGCGCCGACGCGATCCTGATCCACAGCAAGCTGTCGCGCCCGGACGAGATCCTGCAGTTCGCGCGCGAATGGAGCGGCAAGGCGCCGCTCGTGATCGTGCCGACCAAGTACTACAGCACGCCGACCGACGTGTTCCGCCAGGCCGGCATCAGCACCGTGATCTGGGCGAACCACCTGATCCGCGCGTCGGCGTCCGCGATGCAGGCGACCGCGCGCGAGATCCACGAGAGCGAAACGCTGATCAACGTCGAGGACCGCGTGGCATCGGTCAACGAGATCTTCCGCCTGCAGGATGCCGACGAATACTCGGCGGCCGAGCGCATCTACCTGTCGTCGTCGTCGCGCGCGTCGAACGCGGCGATCGTGCTCGCCGCGAGCCGCGGCAAGGGCCTCGAAGCCGTGACCGAAGACAAGCCGAAGGTCATGCTGCCGGTCGCCGGCAAGCCGCTGCTGCGCTGGCTCGTCGACGGCTTCAAGACGCACGGCGTGAACGACATCACCGTGGTCGGCGGCTATCGCGCCGACGCGATCGACACGTCGGGCATCAAGCTCGTGGTCAACGAACGCCATGCGCAGACGGGCGAACTCGCGTCGCTCGCATGTGCGGCCGAACGCCTGACCGGCGACACCGTGATCTCGTACGGCGACCTGCTGTTCCGCAGCTACATCGTGCGCGACCTCGCGGAGAGCGAGGCCGAGTTCAGCGTGGTGGTCGATTCGTCGCTGACGGAAACCAACCAGAGCGTGCGCGATTTCGCGCTGTGCTCGGCGGCGGACGATCGCGGCCTGTTCGGCCAGAAGACCTACCTGCAACGCGTATCGAGCGACGTCGCCACGGGCACGCCGCACGGCCGCTGGATCGGCCTGCTGAACGTGCGCGGTGCCGGTGTCGAGCGCCTGAAGACGATGCTCGCGACGCTGCAGGCGCGCGACGATTTCGACACGCTCGACATCCCGTCGCTGCTCAACGAACTGATCGCCGCCGGCGAGAAGATCGAGGTGCAGTACGTGCACGGCCACTGGCGCGGTGTGAACGATCTCGAAGACTTCCGCCGCGCGGGCGACTTCGCGCACGGCCAGACGCCGCTGTCCGAACCGGGCACCGGCAACGGGGGCGCGCAATGATCGAAGCGGCACAGTTCGTCGAGGCCGCGCGCGAGCGCGGTTTCGACTGGTACGCGGGTGTGCCCTGCTCGTACCTGACGCCGTTCATCAATTACGTGCTGCAGGACCCGACGCTGAATTACGTGTCGGCCGCGAACGAAGGCGACGCGGTCGCGCTGATCGCGGGCGCGACGCTCGGCGGCAAGCGCGGCATCGCGATGATGCAGAACTCGGGGCTCGGCAACGCGGTGAGCCCGCTCACGTCGCTGACCTGGACGTTCCGCCTGCCGCAGCTGCTGATCGTCACGTGGCGCGGCCAGCCGGGTGTATCCGACGAGCCGCAGCACGCGCTGATGGGCCCGATCACGCCCGCGATGCTCGACACGATGGAGATCCCGTGGGAGACGTTCCCGACCGACCCCGAACAGGTCGGCCCGGCACTCGACCGCGCGATCGCGCACATGGACGCGACGGGCCGCCCGTACGCGCTCGTGATGCAGAAAGGCAGCGTCGCGCCGTATGAGCTGAAGGCAAACCCGGCAGCCAGGCCGCGCACGCATGTCGCCGCGCAATCGTCGTCGCGCGCCGCGTCGGCCGAAGCCTGGCCGAGCCGCCAGGACGCGCTGCAGCGCGTGATCGCGCACACGCCGGTCGATTCGACCGTCGTGCTTGCATCGACCGGCTTCTGCGGCCGCGAACTCTACGCGATCGACGATCGCCCGAACCAGTTGTACATGGTCGGTTCGATGGGCTGCGTGACGCCGCTCGCGCTCGGCCTCGCGCTCGCGCGACCCGACCTGAAGGTCGTTGCGGTCGACGGCGACGGCGCCGCGCTGATGCGCATGGGCGCGTTCGCGACGCTCGGCACCTACGGCCCGGCGAACCTCACGCACGTGCTGCTCGACAACGGCGCGCACGAATCGACGGGCGGCCAGGCAACGGTGTCGCAGCACGTGTCGTTCGCGGGTGTCGCGGCGGCGTGCGGCTACGCGTCGGCGGTCGAAGGCGACACGCTCGACGTGCTCGATACGGCGCTGGCCGGGTCAAGCGACGGTGCGCAGTTCGTGCGCCTGGCGATCCGCACCGGCGTGCCCGACGGCCTGCCCCGCCCGACCGTCACGCCGGTCGAGGTCAAGACCCGTCTGATGCGGCACATCGGCGCCGCGCAGACCGAAGCCCACGTTGAAGGAGCCCATTGATGCTGCTGCTGAACCCCGGCCCGGTCACGCTCACCGAACGCGTGCGCCGCAGCCTGCTGCAACCCGACCTGTGCCATCGCGAAAGCGAATTCTTCGATCTGCAGGACGAAGCACGTGCGCGCCTCGTTGCCGCGTACGAGCTCGATCCGGCCGAATGGACCGCCGCGCTGATGACGGGTTCGGGCACGGCCGCCGTGGAAAGCATGATCGCGGCCCTCGTGCCGCGGGACGGCAAGTTGCTGGTGATCGAGAACGGCGTGTACGGCGAGCGGATCACGCAGATCGCGACGCAGTACGGGATCGCGCATGACGTGCTGAAGCATGAGTGGATGCAGGCGCCCGATCTCGCGCAGATCGCCGCACGCCTCGATGCGGGCGGGTACTCGCATGTCGCCGTGATTCATCACGAGACGACGACGGGCCGGCTGAACGATCTCGGCGCGATTGCCGGGGTGTGTCGTGCGCGTGGTGTGAAGATGCTTGTCGATGGTGTCAGCAGTTTTGGGGCTGAGGCGATCGACTTCGCCGGCGGCGACATCGACGCGGTTGCCGCCACCGCGAACAAGTGCCTGCACGGCGTGCCGGGCGCGGCGTTCGTGATCGTGCGCCGCAGCGCGCTCGCGAAGGCTGCAAGCCGCACTTACTACCTCGATCTCGGTCGCCTGGCAAAGCTGCAGGATCAGCGGAATACGCCGTTCACGCCTTCCGTGCACGCGTATTACGCGCTCGTCGAGGCGCTGCGCGAGTTTGATGAGGCTGGCGGCTGGCGTGCGCGTCATGCGCATTACAAGGCGCTCGCCGATCAAGCGCAGGCCGGGCTGGCGGCGCGCGGGATGCCGCTCGTGCTGCCGGAAGGCGAATCGTCGGTCGTGCTGCGCGCGTACCGGCTGCCGCAGGGTGTGACGTACGAGACCTTGCATGACGGCTTGAAAGCGCGTGGTTTCGTGATCTACGCGGGGCAAGGCGGGCTGTCGAAGGAACTGTTCCGGATTTCGACGATGGGCGCGATTCAGGCGGCTGATGTCGATCGGTTGCTGGAAGGGTTTACGGCGCTGACGCGGTAAGCGTCGCTCGTACCTTCGTCCATGAAAGGCCCTTCTCGGAAGGGCCTTTTTTATTCTTTGCGGATTTTTCGGAAACTCCGGACGGTTGAGCCCGCAGCCATTATCAGTCACTCGACATGATCGAGTCGTTCGTTGACAATCGGCTTTTACAAAGTTGGCCGTGCTTGTTTAAAGCAAGCCAACGATATGTGCTTCAGTCGGCGCTGTCGACCATGATCGACGCCAGAATTACTCCGATCGCCACATGAATGAAAAAACAGCAGTGGGAGCAAGAATGCATATCCGCGCATCGGCATCCGGCCCCCTTTGCGCAGCGCTCGTGGTCGCCATGGCGCTGACATTTTCGTGGTTCACCTCTGCACAGGCACAGAGTTGCGCACCTGACAGCGTGGCGCCCGAGTGCTTGCTGCAGCGTAGTCAAGACGAATTTCAGCAAGCGGACGACGAGTTGAACCGCACTTACCAAAAGGTTTTGAAGTCGATGTCTCGGCCGCGTGACGAGTACGTCAACTATCCGGCACTCAAGGTGAAATTCGTCGAGGCTCAGCGTCAATGGGTCCGCTTTCTCGATAAAGAGTGTACCGCTTGGTATCTGATAAACGAGGCAGGCGCAGATCGTAATCTTGATCTACTGACTTGCGAAATCGACAGAACACGTGATCGTACGCGTGAATTGAACGCGTGGCTCAAGCAATTGAGCCATGATTAGCGCAGCGCCAGATGAAGACGGCATCACCAGGTCGGCGGATATTAGAGAGAGGGTTTCGCTCAACGAACAAAAAAGCGCCGTCCGCGACGCCCTCGCCCTGGGCGCTTCTTGTCAGCTACTCCGCCGGGCATATCGGGCAGTTTCCGGTCAGGAGCGGCCGCCAATTTCCGCCTGTCTGCATCAAACCACCGCCAGTTTGAGCCATTCGACGCAGCTACGGAATGGGTCGCTCCATGACGATCAGCTCGCCGAGAAATCGCTGATTGGTCGTCCGTCTGATTTCCTCGAATCCCTCGCGCTGCCAAAATGCGAACGCACGCGGATTCGTTGAAACGACCGCGAGTTGCGCCCTGCGGAAGCCCCACTCACGCGCCATAGCATCGAGCAACGCCAACGCAGTCTTTCCGTAACCACGACGCTGGTACGCATCGGAAAATAACAGCAGTCCGATCCAGATGCAGTCGTCAGTTGGATATGCGCGAATCACGTCGGCACAGCCAACCATGTCTGGCCCGACGTAAAAGCCGAAGACTGATTTATCTCCCCCATCTTTGCCTGCAGGCTTCCCGTAGAAGAAATCATCAACATCTTCTTTGGAGGGTGACCGTCCTTCGACCAGTTGAGCATAAGAGGCGGCTTCGATAAAGACGCGCGATACGTTCGCGTAATCGTTATCCGAATCGCCGCTGAGTGCGCGGACTGTGACCATCAGGCGCTCTTTCGAAGTGTGAGGCGTAATTCTAAGTCGATTTACCCATGAACACACGCAGCGCAACATGGCGCTAGCGTCCGCTTCATGGGAAGTTGAGTGTCTCTTCCGGTCGGGTTCGGCCGACCGCATCAGGCGGCGGTCGGCCATTTTGAGATGCTCGACGCCGCCGATTAAACTGTTGGCAATCATCTTCCCAGACACGCACCGATCAGCATGAGCGCAATCAAACTGTTGAGACCTACGACCGCCTTGCTGCCGAGCTACGTTGCGGCGCTTGAGGCAGGATGGTCGCCCGACAACGTCCGTAAGGAGATCGCTGCGCGCGAACAATTGGACGCTATTGACGTAGATGCTGAGCGATTCGTGGACGGACTGGACGATCCAACTGCATCGGGCGGTCCGATTCCCTTACCCGATGGCTCGACTGTCGCGCGGCTCCCGAGCATTGTCCGCTGGATATGGGACGCTGATTTCAGCGGCGCAATCGGATTTCGTTGGCAGGCCGGAACCGCCGAATTGCCGTCGTACGTACTCGGACATATCGGCTTCTCGGTCGTGCCGTGGAAGAGGGGCAACGGCTATGCCACGCAGGCGCTCGATTTGATGCTGGGCGAAGCAAAGGGAGAAGGCCTGCCCTATGTCGAACTAACAGTTGATCCGGAGAATATCGCCTCGCAGAGGGTAATCGCTGCGTGCAATGGCGTATTGATCGAGCGCTTCAGAAAGCCGGCAGCCTACGGATTCGCTGAGACGCTCCGCTATCGCATTGAATTGAACGACTGAGCAAGCTGTCAGCCCTTATTCGGCCGCTTTCTGCCGCTCGTCTGAGCCATGTAGTGATGCGTTGCATCGACGGGTTGAATCCGCCGTCGGTAAGCGACATCCACAACATCCATGAAGAACCTCTTTCCATCATGACCGTGAGAATCCTCCATTTCGCCCCGTTGCTGGCGCTCGCCGCCTCCCCCATCGTTCACGCCGCCGACAGCCAGCCTTGCGACGACGACACCGTCACTGCCGTCGCCCGCTGGGCCGGCATCGCGAGCGCCCGCATCGCCACACGTGACGCGGACCGGCTCGTCGTCGCGGCGGCCTGCAAGGTCATGCCGAATGCACCTGAAACGACGATCGCGGCCGTCGCGTTCGATTCGCTGCCGAAGAGCAAGAATCCCGACGATAGCGAAAAGCTGCAGGTCGTCGCGCTCGTCGAAGGGGGCAAGGTCGTGGCGGCCGAGCGTTCGGTGATTCAGGAGGACGCGGCGATACAGATCGGCGAGAACAGTTATCGCATCGATACTGCGCCGTACCGGCTGTCGCCCGATGTACGGGCATTCGGCGTCGTGTTCAGCAGCACCGCGCACGGACCGAGCTGCCCAGATGCCTACATGGAGAACGAACTGACACTGTGGATTCGCGAAGGCACCCGTATCCGCCCCGTGTTTGGTACCAATCTCAATGGCTGGGTCGCCACCACAGGCACCGCGTGCGGCCCCGATACCAGTGACCTGCGCAGCGAGTCCGCCCGCATGACGATTGCGGTCGAGAAGACGTCGCACAACGGCTTTGCGGACCTGTCGATTACGGCACACGTGATGAACGCGGAAAGCAACGACGATAAGCAACCGGACGCGGGAAAACGCACCGTGCGCACGGTCGTCAAATACGACGGCAAATCATACGGGAGCGATATGTACCGGGACTTCTGGTATTCGCCTGCCTCAAAGAAGCGATTCAAATAACGGTAAGCGGGGCCGCAGTAACACCGCCCCACCCATCTACTCCACCACCTTCGCCCCGATCGCCTCGCCCGACGCCGGCCTGAGCCGCGCTTCCTCCCGCCCCCGCCGCATCTCACGCGCCGTATACCGATCCTTCAGCCGCAGGAACGGTTTCTCGACAAGGAAATAACTGGCCGTCGCCGCCATCAGCGCCCACACGATCCCAAGCGGAAACGCATGCGCAACCGGCAGATCCGGATTCGCGAACGGCTGCTGCCACAGATAGAGGCTGAACGAGATCGTGCCGACGAACACGACAGGCTGCGCACGCAACCATCGCGCACACCAGAATTCGCTGCGGAAATTCAGCACGACGATCACGATCGCGATCAGCGCCGCCTCGAGCGTCACGCCGTACGTCGCATTCCAGAAGCCACCGAACCGGTGTTCGGCGAGCGGGCCGCCGATCAGCACGACCACGATGATCGCCGTCACGATGCGCGTCCCGCCGCGCCACGAGCGAATCCACGCTTCGAGCCGTTCGCGGTTGAGCGACGCATAACAACCGATCAGGATCGGATCGACGCCCGTGTGAAGCATCATCCCGAGTTGCCCGCGCAGCGCGGGCGCCACGAAGTACGTGACGGCGCGCACGAGCGGCACGACCAGGATCAGCGCGGCCAGCCAGCGCGTCCCGCCGCGGCGCATGCCGTACACGAACAGCAGCGGCCAGAACCAGTAGAACTGTTCCTCGAGCGCGAGCGACCAGAAATGGCCGAGATACCACGCACCGTCGGGATGCAACGTGTTGTCGCCGGTCAGCCCGAACCACGCCGAGTAGTTCCACAGGTGCAGCGCCGCATACAGCCACTGCCGGCGGTCGACGTCGAACCAGCCGGCGAAGGCCACGATCGCGACCGCCGCGAGATAGACATAGCAGGCCGGCCAGATCCGCAGCGCGCGACGCACGTAGAACGACGTCAGCGCGATGCCGCCCGTGCGCGCGAATTCGGCGCGCAACACGTTGGTGATCAGGAAGCCGCTGAGGACGAAGAAGATCAGCACACCGAGCCGGCCGTCGGCGATCAGTCGCAACGGCGCGTACCAGCCCGTGTAGCCGCCGGGCAGCACGTGCTCGGCGTGTCCGACCACGACCATCGCCACCGCGACGGCGCGCAATCCGGTCAACTGCGTGACGCGATGGTTCATCGGCTGGTTTCCGTCGGCACGGTGGATGGGCAGCAGACCGGCGCTGCCCCGCTTCGGCACGCCGATATGCCGCCGGGATTTTGTATGAAAAATATCCGAATGAAATTACTTCAAAAATCCCGCCCCCCCAATGCAAGCCGCCCCGGCTGGACGTCCGGGGCGGGCTGCGCAGCGCCGGCCGCCTGCTGCGGCGCAACGATCAACGGGACGCGGCAAGATCGCGGCGGCGCGTTCACCGGTCGGCTTTCTTCTCCAGCAGCCGGACGTTCTGCTGCGCGACCTGGAGATCCTGCAGCCGATCCACCAGTTCCGCGCAGCCCGTCTTGTCCATCTGGAACGGCGTGCCGCACATCGGGCAGCGGACCTCGCTGTTGCCGAGAAAATCCGCCAGCGACAACTTCACCCGCCCGCGCGTGCAGACCGGGCACATGAAACCCGGTGCGTCGTTCAGCATCTTCTCGCTCGTCTTCATGACTCCCTCCTGGAGTGATCGCCACCTTCACCGGTGGCCTGGGTGCCCGCGCCGCCGACCTGGGTATTCATGCCCAGCAGCGCCAGCAGGTTGCCGATACCGGCGGGGATGCCGGCCTGCCCGACCTCGACCTTCGCGCCGATGTTCGCCTCGAGAAACGGCGACACGTCCTCGCGCGTCTGGCCGCCGGCCTCGGGCCGGCCGCGTGCGAGCATGGCGCTCCAGCGATACTGGCGCGGCGCGGCATCGTCCGCATCGCCGGGCAGCAGCGGGATCGCGCACGACGCCTTCACGCGCTCGGCAAGCAGCAGGCGCACGCCGAAATCGAATGTCGCGGTCTTCACTTCGAGCAGCGGCAGCGGGATCAATGACAGCACCGGAACCTGCACGCGGCGCCATTCGGTCTTGTCCTTGCCGAGCACCTGTTCATAGAAGAACGTGATCATCCGCAGTTCGCCGAAGTCGCTGTCGTCCAGCTCCCTCGGCTCGCAGCTGGTGGACGGCTTCCGCACGAAGCCGAACTCGCGGACGTACCGGACGAACTGGCGCGCGGCCATGAAGTCCGCGTCGATCACGGCCTCGATCGGCGCGGCGAACAGGTACTGCAGATCGACGACGGGGCTGATGGAATCGGTCATGGCATCACTCCGTGACAACCAGTTCGTCGCGCTCGCGGCCGCCTTCGCCGACGAGCACCCACTTGTAGTTGCGCAGCTTCGCGCGCAGCGTCAGCGTCTGCACGAATTCGGATGGAATACCCTGCAGCGCGGCCGGGTCCAGCGTCACCGCGAGCGACGGCACGCGCGCGGTCTCCGCCTGGATCCCGCGCTGCCGCTCGGCCGCCGCTTCGATCAGCCCGCGCAGTGCGTCCCAGCTCGCGTCGACTGTCCCCTCGAACGACGTGTGTCCCGCATCCGCGCGCTCGTGCGCGTCGAACACGTCCGCCAGGCCGTCGTCCAGCGATGCGTGAAGCACGTCGAGCAGGCCCGCACGCAGCGCATCGCGCGTCGGCGGCGTGCCGCGCATGGCCTGCGTCAGTGCGTCGCCGAGCAACGCGTGCAGGTTGCCGCCCAGCTCGCGCACGACGCGGGACGAACGCAACGCGTCGATCCGGTCGTGCGCCGGATCGGCGCCCCCACCGGCCGCACCGCGCGCGCCGCGCATGCGACCGAGCGCGCCGGCGAGATCGCGCAGCAGCAGTGCGCCGGCCTCCGTCGCCAGGTCGGCGACGGCGACCTGCGACGGCAGCGCATCGGCCGCCAGCGTGTCCGCGTCGAGCCGCGATGCCCGTTCGTCGCCATCGGCGCCCGGCGGCACCGCGAAGCGCAGCGTCACGTCCGCTTCGTCGAGCAGGCCGTTCGGCACCGGAAAATACTTGAGCAACGGATCCTCGCGATACTTCACGGCGAGGCGCTTCGAATACAGGTTCGCTTCGTGCTGCGCGCCCGCGAGACTGTCGAGGAACGCGGCGGCGATATCCCGCAGATTGGTCATCGGTGTTCTCCTCTAACCCGCGCCGGCAGGCCAGCGCGGGCGGGTTGTCACATCGGACGGATCAGGGCTTGGCCTGCAGCGTGAGGCTCGTGGACACGCCCGCACCGTCGATCGTCGCGCTGACGGTCACGACCGACTTGCTGGTGTCGTCGAGCGCCTTGCAATCGATCTCGACCTTGCCGTTGGCGTCGGTCTTCGGCGGCGGATCGGCTTTCACGCTGTCGCCGTTCGCGGTGACCTCGAACCCCGCACCGCCGGCGTCGAACGCGAACTTCAGCTCGACACCCACTGCCGGCGTGCCGTCCGGTTTAAGCGCGGTCAGCACGTCCTTGCCGGAGTCTCCCTTGGCAATCGAGAGCGTCGCCTGCGCGCTCTTGAGTGACGGCGCCGACGGCGGCGGCAGCCGGTGCAGCACGCGCACCGGCACGACAACCGACTTCGCATCGACCTTGCCGCTGTCCGGCGCGGGGATCGACGCGGACACCGTCAGGTCGATCGCCTGCGCATCGACCTCGCCTTCCGCCCAGAACAGGACGGACAACGAACCGTCGCCGTCGGTCTTGAACGACGTGACCTTGCCGGCTGCATCGAACGGGATGGTCGAACCGAACGGCGCGCGGCTCATCCGGAACTTGTCCGCGAGCGCGGGATCGATCTGGAACGCGACCTCCGTATTGCCGGCGAACAGCCCGCTCGAATTCTGCAGGCGCACCTGCAGCATCTGCTGCTGTGACGGATCGCCCGACATCACGGTCGACAACGCCGGACTGACCTGCATGTCACCGTTGCGGCTCGCGCCGGTCGCGGCGCTCGACAGGATGTTGAGCACGGTCGCGAGCCCGGCTGGCACGCCGGCCTGCGACGCATGCACGAACACGTCCTGCGTGTACTCGACCGAATAGCGCGAGTCCTGCGTCGCCTTCGAATCCTTCTTGCTCGAATAGCTGGCCTTCATCTGCGCCGACAGGCTGAACGGCCCCCAGCCGATCTTGCCCTGCGCCGACAGTTCGCCCGCGATCGCTTCCGACTTCGACTCTTCCGACGTCGACGACGCCGCCGCGTTGATGTTCGCCTTGAACTGGATCGTCACTTCGTCGACCAGGATCAGCGGCACCGGCACGATCGTCAGCAGCGGCACGATCAGCTTCACCATCTGCCCGTCCTTCTGGTACAGGAAGGTGACGTTGACGGCCTGCTTCACGCCGTCGGTGTCGGTCGTGAGGCCGACCTTGTCGATGAACTCGTAGGTGGATTTCGCGGCCATCGCCTGCGCGGTGATCGCGGCCTGCAACGGGCCGCCGATCAGGGCGCTGTAGTCGATACCGTTCAACAGACTCCGGGCGGACTCGGCCGCCGAATTGTCAACTGGCATGATTGATCTCCTGTGATTTCGGTTCCGCACGCGCCGCCGTGCTGTCTCGCCGGCGCGTGCGGTACGTCATGCGGCCGCCGGCCCTCGGCGGGCGGCGGCCGGGCCGGCGGTTACGGGCGCGGCGGCGGGCGCAGGCGGAAGCGCATGCGGTTTGCGGAAAGCTCCGCATCCACGCTGTAGCGCCGCCAGATCGCGAAACCGGTCAGCAACGCGAACGTGCTGACGGTCGTGACCACCACGCCGCCGTAGATCGCGGCGTTCGGCACGGGACGAAACGGCCAGGTGAACAGCGCGGTGTCCCCTTCCGCGTGATCGTCGGCGGCCCGAGGTTCGAGCAGCTTCGTCCACTCCTTGACCTGCTGCGCGTCGGTGACGTCGACCAGGATCTCCCCGGCGAATCGATTGACGAGTTGCGCCACTTCGACCTGTGTGGCGCGATCGTCCTTCCAGACAATCACATTTTCGCTTTCCATTTTTCACTCCTTTTCATTAAGAAAACCGGGTGAATTCGCCCTCGGAATATCGCGCATTCTCCCGTCCGCGGGCGAATGCAACGCAATATCCGCCCGCCATTCAAATTGCGCCGAATGCGAATGCCGCTCAATACCTCCGATTGCGTAGTGAAAAGCGAATCGCCGGAATCACAATTCGCGGCCGATTTTCATCAGGCGGGCAAGTTCGTGAATGGACAATTTGTGCATGATGTTTTCACGATGCTTGCTGACCGTGCGCGGGCTGACATCGAGCAACCTTGCGATTTCCTTGCTCGCGAGACCGGCACCGATCAGGCGCAGCACATCCCGCTCACGCGGCCCGAGCGCGGCGATCTTCACAAGGAGAGAGGTCGTCCGCGAGCGGCGGCGCGTGTTCGACCGCATACGCGACGAGTTGCGCGGTGCCCGTCAGCCCGAGCTTGCGCACGATGTTCGAGCGATGCTTGCGCACCGTCATCGGCGCGGCCCCCAATGCCTCGGCAATTTCCGTACAGCGCATCCCCCGCGCGATCAACGACACGATCTCGCGCTCCTTCCTCGTCAGAGAATCGCTAACCATTCACAATCCCCGGAATTATTTTGATTTCTCGTTGATTCGCAACGCATGGCCAGTGTCATGAGTGCATTTCATGCGTGGCACGCGCATGAAACACAACGACATATTGAATCGGAATGCGTGAATGATGCGATGCGTTTTTTTACGGATTTTTCAATGCCGATCGACAGGAACGACAGCCGTGCGGCATGCCGGAACCGAAGCGCGCCATTTCGGCGAGTTGGGCATAATGGCGTACTGCTTTCGGCACCGGTTGCCCGGCACCCCACCGACCTTTCAATCAGGAAACGTCATGTACCCACCGATCGAACCCTACGCCCACGGCCATCTCGACACCGGCGACGGCCACCGCATCTACTGGGAGCGCTGCGGCAACCCCGCCGGCAAGCCCGCCGTGTTCCTGCACGGCGGCCCCGGCGCCGGCTGCAGCGCCGACCATCGCCGCCTGTTCGATCCGGAGCGCTACGACATCCTGCTGTTCGACCAACGCGGCTGCGGACGTTCGACGCCGCATGCGAGCCTCGAGAACAACACGACGTGGCATCTGGTTGCCGACATCGAGCGCCTGCGCGAGATGGTCGGCGCGGAAAAGTGGCTCGTGTTCGGCGGCTCGTGGGGCAGCACGCTGTCGATCGCGTATGCGGAAACGCACCCGGAGCGCGTGAGCGCGCTGGTCGTGCGCGGCATCTTCACGATGCGCCGCGCGGAAGTGCTGTGGTACTACCAGGAAGGCGCGTCGTGGCTGTTCCCCGACCTGTGGGAAGCCTTCCTTGCACCGATTCCCGAAGCCGAGCGCGGCGACCTGATCGCCGCCTACCATCGCCGGCTGACCGGCAACGACGAAGCCGCGAAGCTAGAAGCCGCGCGCGCGTGGAGCATCTGGGAAGGCCGCACGATCACGCTGCTGCCCGACCCCGCACTCGCCGCGCACTTCGCGGACGGCCACTACGCACTCGCGTTCGCGCGGATCGAGAATCATTACTTCGTGAACCAGGGTTTCGTCGAGGAAGGCCAGCTGCTGCGTGACGCGCATCGTCTCGCCGGCATTCCGGGCGTGATCGTGCAGGGCCGCTATGACGTCGCGACGCCTGCTCGCACCGCATGGGAGCTGTCGAAGGCCTGGCCGGATGCGACGTTCGAGATCGTGCCCGGCGCCGGGCATGCGTACAACGAACCGGGGATCCTGGAGGCGCTGATCGCGGCCACGGACCGGTTCGCGAACTAAGGCGCGCCATCGGGCAACGTCGCGCGCGCGCCGATTGATCCGCGTCGAGCCTCCAGCCATTGCGCGAGCCGGATGTCTGCCGGCCGGGAAGTTGGAGGCCGTTCCGTCATCGCGAGTCGCTGCGGTTTGCCGGATGGCACGCACACCGGCCACTCTTTCCACTTCGAAGGCTGATTCATGGCATTGACCCCGACCGAACCCCGTTCCGAGCGTCTCGACCGCCCTGCGGTCAAGTCGCTTGCCGTCCGCGTGAACGGCTTGCGCATTCACACGAAAGTGGCCGGAGCCGGCCGGGCCGTCGTGCTGCTGCACGGCTGGCCGCAAACGTCGCATGCGTGGCGAAAGCTCGTGCCGTTGCTTTCGCCTCACTGCATGGTCATCGCCCCCGACCTGCGCGGATTCGGCCACTCCAGCAAGCCCGCGGCAGGCTATGACAAGAAGACCGTCGCAGGCGACATCGCCGCGTTGCTGCATGCGCTGCAGATCGAAAAGGCCTGCATCGTCGGACACGACATGGGCGGCCAGGTGGGCTACGCGTTCGCGGCGCTGTATCCGCAACTCACGGAGCGGTTCGTGTTCATCGAGAGCGGCTTGCCGGGCTTCGGCCAGGAAAAGGCGATGAACGTGGCCACGGGCGGCAGCTGGCACTTCGGCTTCAATATGGCGGGGGACATTTCGGAAGAGCTGGTTCGCGGCCGTGAAGCACTGTTCGTGCGCCACTTCATCCGGCGCGACACGGTAGGCACCGTCGATCCCGAGTCCATCACCGAACCGGACATCGACGTCTACGCGACCGCGCTCACGCAGCCCGGCGCCCTTCGCGCGAGCTTCAGCTACTACCGCACCCTGTTCGTGGATCTCGACGACAACAAGACGTTCGGCGCGAAGAAACTCGACATGCCTGTCCTCGCCATCGGATGCGAATTCGGGTACGGCGAAGGATCGAAGGCCACCATGGCGCAGGTCGCGTCCGATGTGCACGGGATCGTGCTGCGCGACTCCGGCCACTATCCCGCCGAAGAGCAGCCGGAACAGCTTGCGTCCGTCCTTCTCGACTTTCTCGCGCGATGATGTCCGCCGGTTGCCGACGATCGCCGGAAGTCGCCGGGATGTGCCGTCAGCAGCTTGATCCTGCCCAGGGGTTCACAGCGCGGTTTCGACGATCGCCCTGCCGCTGATCGCCCGCTCGACGAGCTGCTCGTCGCCGACCTTGCGGATCGCGTCGTCGAGCAGCCCCTCCGGCGCTTCGGTCGCCACCTTCAGCAAGCCCGACAGGCCGCGCGCGTCGAGCACCACCAGCGTCTCCATCGAATCCGCACGGCTCACGAGCACGCGGCGCCACGCCGGCCCCGCGCCGAAGCTCGCACAAAGCGCAATCGTCTCGCTGCCGAGCGTGTAGTCGAAGGTCTTGATCATGATCCGCCGCCGTTGCAAGGGAATGGCGATGCGCGTCGGTGCGGCGCCGTGACGTCGACGCACCCGCGCGTGCCGCCGGCTTCCGAATCAAGCCAGATCCGTTCACCGGCATGGCCATGCTAGGCGTGCAGTATTAACGAAGACTTAAACCGCAATGCGCGCGGGCACGCGGCATCGCGCGACATTACGGCGTGTCGAGCGGCTCCACCGTCACGCCGACCTTCAGCTCCTGATCCGCACCGCCGCCACGGATCACACCGCGCAGCGGCGTCACGTCCGCGTAGTCGCGGCCGATCGACAGCATCACGTAGTCGTCGCCCGGCGCGCGATCGTTGGTCGGATCGAGCTGCAGCCAGCCGTTGTCCTCGGGCCATGCCGGGTCGTACACCTCGACCCACGCATGCGACGCATCGGCGCCGATCAGCCGCGGCTGTCCGGGGGGCGGCTGCGTCAGCAGGTAGCCGCTCACGTAACGCGCGGCCAGCCCGAGCGAGCGCAGCCCGCCGATCATCACGTGCGCGAAATCCTGGCACACGCCCTTGCGCAAGCGCAGCGCGTCGAGCGCCGACGTCGTGATGTCGGTGCTGTTCGGCGTATACGCGAAATCGGCATGCACGCGCCGCATCAGGTCCCAGGCAGCCTGCACGAGCGGCCGTTGCGGCGTGAAGCTCGCGGCCGCATACGCGGCGAGTTCGGCGTCGCACGCGACATGCGGCGACGTGAACACGAATTCGCTCGCGGCATCGTAAGGCTGCCCTGCGCGAAACCGCAGGCGGTCGCGCACGGCTTCCCACGCAGTCGCCTGTTTCGCGTCGGGATGCGCGATGGCGGGCGGCGGCGCGCCGCGCGCACCGCGCGACCACACGGGCGGCGTCACGCGTACCGTGCTGCGGCTGCGCACGAGCAGCGCGTCATGTGGCAGGTTCAACGCGAACGATGCGCGCGCGTTGCCGAATGCATCGATCTCGGTGCAGACCGATTCCGGCGCGGGATCGATGTCGAGCGCGAACGACAGCACTTGCTGGCGCGGCGTCTCGAGCGGTTGCAGCCGTGCCTGGTGCTGCGCCGATTCGACGCGCGCCGCGTAACGGTATTCGGTGTCGTGCGTGACGCGCAGCAACCGGCCCGGCGCGACGTCGGCGGTCGTTGCTTTCGCGGCCGCTGCCGATGCCGATGCGTTCCGGGCATCGCCGGAACCCGGCGGGGTTTTCCCCGCGCCTTTCGTCGTCACCATAACGTCCTGCCCGCCTCGCGTACGTGGCTGAAATAGCGCTCGCCGATCCGGTTCGACAGTTCCCAGACCGCCTTCGCCGTCGTGTCGAGCGCTTCGAGCAGCGCGCCGTGCCGGCCACCGTCGGTGGTTTCGCACAGCTCGTGCAGCGACCACGCGGGCACGTCCGGAATCGTCTCGGCCAGTTCGGACAGCGCATAACCTTCGCTGCGCTCGACCTTCGTCAGCCGGCCCCGCAGCGCCTGCACGACCCAGCCGAGCGAGCGCGGATTGTCGGTATCGAGCACGACGAGCGACAGCAGCGGCGCGACATCGAAGCCGCGCTGGAAACGCGAACGGAACGTGATCGTGCTGTCGAACAGCTCCAGCACGAGCTCGAAGCCGTCCTGCCGGTGCACCGCGCCTTCGTCGAACGCGCACTTCAGCACGCTGCACAGGAAGTCCAGCCGGTCGATCTGCCGGCCGATCGACAGCAGCCGCCAGCCGTCGTCGCGCGTCATGTTGTCGGTCTGCGCGCCCGTGATCGCGCCGAGCAGCAGGCCGAGGCGCTCCAGCAACTGCAGCGCGTCGTTGCCGATCTGTTCCTCGGCTTCCGGCTGGCCCGCGCTGTCCGCGAACAGCTGGGTCGCGTCGTCGATCAGGCGCCACTGGTCGCTCGACAGCCGTTCGCGGATCGCAGCAGCCGCGCCACGCATCCCGAACAGGCACGACGCAATGCCCGACGTGCGATCCGCGCCGCGCGTCAGCGACGTCGCGAGCGCGTGCTGGAACGCACGCGGCGCATCGACGGCGTTCGGTGCATCGGCCGCGATCAGGCCCGTGTCGCGACACAGCGTGTCGAGCAGCTCCAGGTGCGCGGGGCTGTCGACGTCGTCCTCGCCGCGCAGCCGTTCGAGCGCCGCGCGCGCGAGCCGCATCAGGTTGGTCGCGCGCTCGGTGTAACGGCCGAGCCAGAACAGGTTCTCGGCTGCACGGCTCGCGATCGCGCGCGGCCGTTCGACGAGGTCGTCGGGGCCGAGATGCGTCTGCAGCAGCGTCGTCGAATCGACGATGCCTTCGGTCATCACCCATGTATCGACGGTGCTGCCGCCGCGCGGCATCGGCGCATTGAACAGCGTGTCGCGCGTGCCGACCCGTGACAGCCCGCCCGGCAGGAGCCGCCAGCGCTGCGCACCGTCGGCGAGCGCGAAGACGCGCAGCAGCACCGGCTTCGGCACGATGCGCGCGCCGCCGTGGCCGTCGGGCGCGTCCTGACGCGGCCAGGTCGGCGCCTGCGACAGCGGCAGGTCGGCCTGCACCGTATAGTGTTCGGGCCGCGCGAGGATGCGTGCGCGCCACTCGGCCAGCTGCGCCTGCGTGAGCCGCGCGCCGATCACCGGCTCGAGCGGGCCGCCGGGCTGCACGTCGGGTGGATAGGATGCCTTCACGATGGCGCGCGCGAGTTGCGGCAACGCGTCGTCGCACGCGGCCGCCTCGCCGCACCACCACGAATGCACGGCCGGCAGCGTCAGCGTTTCGCCGAGCAGCCCTTCCGCGAGACGCGGCATGAAGCCGAGCATCGCCGGCGATTCGAGGAAGCCCGAGCCCGGCGCGTTCGCGAGCAGCACGTTGCCCGCGCGCACGGCCTGCAGCAGCCCCGGCACGCCGAGCATCGAATCGGGCCGCAGTTCGAGCGGATCGAGCCACGCGTCGTCGACACGCCGCAGGATGCCGTGCACGGGTTCGAGGCCGCTCAGCGTCTTCAGGAATACGCGGTTGTCGCGCGCGGTCAGGTCGCCGCCTTCGACGAGCGTGAGGCCGAGATAGCGCGCGAGATACGCGTGCTCGAAATACGTCGCGCTGTGCGGCCCTGGCGTCAGCAGCACGATCCGCGAGTTCTTGCGGGCCGGGCTGAGCGCCTGCATGCTCTGCAGCAGCGCGCGGTACGCGGACGCGAGCCGCTGCACGCGCAGCCCGCGAAACCCGCGCGGAAAGAGCCGCGACACGATCAGCCGGTTTTCGAGCAGGTAGCCGAGGCCGGCCGGGCCCTGCGTGTGCTGCGCGACGATCCGCCACTGCCCGTCCGGGCCACGCGCGAGATCGAACGCGACCACGTGCAGCCAGGTGTCGCCCGGCACGCTCGCGCCGCGCATCGCGCGCAGGTAGCCGGGGTGCCCGGTGACGAGCGCGGGCGGCAGCAGCCCGCGCTCGAGGATCGTCTGCGGCCCGTACAGGTCGGCCAGCGTCGCGTTGAGCAGCCGCACGCGCTGGAGCACGCCGCGCTCGATCGCAACCCAGTCCTCGGGCGTGACGATCAGCGGCAGCAGGTCGAGCGACCACGGGCCGGCCGCGCCGTCGCCGGCGCGCTGCTCGTGCAATTGGTAGAACAGGCCGTTCTCGCGCATGCGCCGGTGCAGCGCGTCGGCGCGGCGATCGAGGTCGGCCACGCCGTCGCTGCCGATCGATGTGAAGAAACTGCGCCACGCGGGCGCGAGCGCAGGCGCGTTCAGGCCGGCCGCGCTGCCGCGCAGTTCGTCGTAGCGGCCGGCGGCCGCCGGCGCCGCGAGCGCGGCGGCCAGTTCCGCGGCATCCGGCTGCGCGCCGGTATCGAAAAGCGTGGGCATCGCGTCGAGGGCGGCGAGATGGTCGATGTTTATGGGCGGCACGGTGTCGTTCCGTCGTCAGGGCGCGGCCGCGCACGCGCGCCGCCGCGCCGGCGGCGATACGCGGCGTGCGGCCGCAATCTGCCCGCATCCTAGCATTCCGGCGGGGCCGCCATCACCCCATTTGCCGGGAGACCGCACACCGCGCATCGTCGTCCGCCTCGTCATCGTCCGGTCACGGCCGCCGCAGGTCGAGCGTGAACGGGAATTCACGGCTCGGCGCGGCGGGCGCGACCTCCATCCGCCCCGGCGTATGCCCCATCTCGACGAAGCGTGCGAGCCGGCGGCTCTCCGCTTCGTAGGCATTGACCGGGAACGTCGCGTAGTTGCGCCCGCCCGGATGCGCGACGTGGTAGCGGCAGCCGCCGAGCGAGCGCTGCAGCCACGTATCGACGATGTCGAACGTGAGCGGCGCGTGCACGCCGATGGTCGGATGCAGCGCGGACGGCGGCGACCACGCCTTGTAGCGCACCCCCGCGACGTATTCGCCGACGGTGCCGGTCGGCTGCAGCGGCAACGCGCGGCCGTTGACGGTCACGACGTGGCGGTTGTCGTTCAGCCCCGTCACGCGCACTTCGAGCCGTTCGACCGACGAATCGACGTAGCGCACCGTGCCGCCGGGCGCGCCCTCCTCGCCCATCACGTGCCACGGTTCCAGCGCGCCGCGCAGCGACAGCTGCATGCCGTTCACCGCGATCTGGCCGAACAGCGGGAAGCGGAATTCGAAGTGCGGCGCGAACCACGCCGGATCGAACGCGAAACCGGCGTCGCGCAGCTCGGCCAGCACGTCGTCGAAATCCATCTGAAGAAACTCGGGCAGCATGAAGCGGTCGTGCAGCGCGGTGCCCCAGCGCGTGAGCGGCGTCGTGTACGGCGCGGCCCAGAAACGCGCGACCAGCGCGCGCAGCAGCAGTTGCTGCACGATGCTCATCCGTGCATGCGGCGGCATCTCGAACGCACGCAGTTCGAGCAGGCCGAGCCGGCCGGTCGACGAGTCCGGCGAATACAGCTTGTCGATACAGAATTCGCTGCGGTGCGTGTTGCCCGTCACGTCGATCAGCAGGTTGCGCAGCACCCGGTCGACCAGCCAAGGCGGCATGTCCTGCCCGAACAGCAGCTTGTTGCGCTGGATCTCGGCGAACGCGATGTCGAGCTCGTAGAGCTGGTCGTTGCGCGCCTCGTCGACGCGCGGCGCCTGGCTCGTCGGCCCGATGAACAGCCCGGAGAACAGGTAGGACAGCGACGGATGGTTGTGCCAGTACGCGATCAGGCTCGCGAGCAGGTCCGGGCGGCGCAGGAACGGGCTGTCGGCCGGCGTCGCGCCGCCGAGCACGAAGTGGTTGCCGCCGCCGGTGCCGACGTGGCGGCCGTCGACCATGAATTTCTCGCTGCACAGCCGCGACTGCCACGCGGCGTCATACAGGAATTCGGTGTGGTCGACGAGCTCGTCGAAGTTGGCGGCCGGATGGATGTTCACCTCGATCACGCCGGGATCGGGCGTCACCTGCAGCAGCTTCAGCCGCGCGTCGCGCGGCGGCGGATAGCCTTCCAGCACGAGCTTCACGCCCAGCGCGTGCGCGGTCAGCTCGATCGCGCCGAGCAGGTCGAGATAATCCTCGAGTGCGGCAAGCGGCGGCATGAACAGGTACAGGATGCCGTTGCGCACTTCGACGCACAGCGCGGTGCGCGTGATCCACGCGGCCGATTCGAAGCGCTCGGGAACGCGACCCGGGTCGCGCGCGGCAGGCCGACCGTTCCCGGCCGCGCCGTCGTCGCGCCACTGCATCACGGTCTGCGCGGACGCCTCGCGATGCACGCCGGACAGGTAGCGCGGCGCATCGGCCGGGCCCGCGTAGCGCGCGCGGATCGCGGCGGCTTCAGGCAGCGCGTCGCGCGGCGCGAACGGATCGCGCTCGACGAGATACGGATAGTCGGCACGGCTGGCCCACGGCAGCGAATCGAGCGGCAGCCGATAACCCATCGGCGAATCGCCGGGCACGAGGTACATCCGCTCGTCGCGGAAGAACCACGGCCCCGTCTGCCAGCGCGGCCCGTCGAGGCCCGGCGCAGTGTCCACGCGCTTGACCGGCAGCACGTAGCCGACCACGCTGTCGAGCTGCTGCTCGAACACCTTGCGCAGCCGCGCGCGTTCGAGCTCGTCGTCGAGGCGCGAGTCGAACGGGTCGACGTTGACCGGCAGCCGGCGCTCGCGCCACAGGTAGTACCAGACGTCCTCGTAGCCGGGCCGGATGAATTCGCCGGTCAGGTTCAGCCGCGCGGCCAGCGCATCGATGAAGCGCTTCGCGTCGTCGGTCGTATACGCGGACGGCTCGCGCTCGTCGGCGAACAGCGACGGGTCGTGCCACACGGGCTGGCCGTCGGCACGCCAGAAGATCGACAGCGCCCAGCGCGGCAGCTGCTCGCCCGGATACCACTTGCCCTGCCCGAAATGCAGGAAGCCGCCGTCGCCGTATTCGGCGCGCAGCCGCTGCACGAGTTCGGTCGCGTAGCCGCGCTTGGTCGGGCCGAGCGCGTCGGTGTTCCACTCGGCACCGTCGCGGTCGTCGATCGACACGAAGGTCGGCTCGCCGCCCTGCGTGAGCCGCACGTCGCCGGCCGCGAGTGCGCCGTCGACCTGCGAACCGAGCGTCAGCACGGCGTCCCATTGCGAATCCGTATACGGCTTCGTCACGCGCGGCGATTCGTACACGCGCGTCACGGTCATCTCGTGCTCGAACGACACCTCGCACTCGTCGATCAGCCCCTCGACCGGCGCGGCGCTCGTCGGCTGCGGCGTGCAGGCCAGCGGAATGTGGCCCTCGCCCGCGAGCAGGCCCGAAGTCGGGTCGAAGCCGATCCAGCCGGCGCCCGGCAGGTACACCTCGCACCATGCGTGGAGGTCGGTGAAGTCGACCGACGTGCCGCTCGGGCCGTCGAGCGACTTCACGTCGGGCGTGAGCTGGATCAGGTAGCCCGATACGAAACGCGCGGCGATGCCGAGATGGCGGCACAGCTGCACGAGCAGCCACGCGCTGTCGCGGCACGAGCCGGACGCCAGCTCGAGCGTCTGCTCGGGCGTCTGCACGCCCGGCTCCATCCGCACGAGATAGCCGATGTCGCGCTGCAGTTGCTGGTTCAGCGCGACGAGGAAGTTCACGGTGCCGGCCGGCGTGCGATCGACGCCGTCGACGTACGCGCGGAACAGCGGTGCCGCGCTCGTCTGCGGGTCGCACACGAGATACGGCGCGAGCTCGGTCTTCAGCGCATCGTCATAGCTGAACGGGTATTGCTCCGCGCTCGCCTCCAGAAAGAAGTCGAACGGGTTGTACACCGACATCTCGGCGACGAGATCGATCGTGATTTCGAAGTGCTCGGTGCGCTCCGGAAACACGAGCCGCGCGAGATAGTTCGAGAACGGGTCCTGCTGCCAGTTGATGAAGTGCTGCGCGGGCTCGACCGTCATCGAATACGCGAGGATCGGCGTCCGGCAGTGCGGCGCAGGCCGCAGCCGCACGACCTGCGGGCCGAGGTTGACGAGCCGGTCGTAACGATAGCGGGTGGTGTGATGCAGCGCGACGTGGATGGACATGGGAGCTCGGTTCGGGTTGGGCCGGCCGCGCGCCGCGTCGCGTGTGACGCGACGCGGCGGCCCGGCCTGGCGGATTCGGCGAAAACGCGCGTCGGGTCAGACGAGCTCGGGTGTCTGCACGACGCTGATCTCGACGCCGACGGTCGTCGCGCCGAGCCCCGTCACCGGCTGCGCGTCGCGATAGTCGAGGCCGACCGCGATGCGCACGTAACGCTCGTCCGGGCAGCGATTCATGAACGGATCGAACCCGACCCAGCCGAGCCCTTCGACATAGGCCTCGGCCCACGCATGGCCGGCCGGCTGCTGCATCAGCCCGGCCGCTTGCGGCTGCGCACCGAGCGCCGGCTGCGGCAGCCCCTGCGATTGCGCGGCGTGCGACGCGCCGAGCACCTGCTGCATGCCCTCGCCGCTCTGCAACGCGAGCGCTTCTTCCTGCTCGTCGTCACCCACGTTCTGTTTCGCGTCGGCGATGCGCTGCATCGCGCTGTCCGCGAGCACGTAACCCGAGATATAGCGCGCGGGAATCTTCAGCACGCGCGCGGCCGCGATGAACGCATGCGCGTGGTCGCGGCTCGTGCCCTCGCCGCTTTGCAGCGCGGTTTCCGCGTCGACGGGCGCGTCGGCGGCCAGGTTCGGCGCATACGCGATGCGGTCGTGCACTTCCGTCATCAGCCAGTGCAATGCGTCGAGGCCGCGCGGGTCGATGGGCAGCGCTTCCGTGAGCTCGCGCACGGTGTCGCCGGCCTTCGTGAGCGCGGTCTCGCGTTCGAAGATCCACGGCGGCGCATAGCCTTCAGGATTACCGAGAATGCCGGCGCGGTCCTGCGTCTCGACGACGCCGGCCGCGATGACGACGATCTCGGCCTTCGCGCCGCGCTCGTGCCGCACGAGGTCGATGCGGTTGCCGAGCCCGTCGGTGTACGACAGCGACGGCTCGACGCCGTCGATCGTGACCTGCCACGCGCGCACCGTCTGCCCGGGGCCTGATTGCGGGCGCAGCCGCAGCCGTTGCAGCGCATGGGTGGCTTGATCGTCGAACTGATAACGCGAGATGTGTCGAATGGCGAGTCGCATGGCAAGTCTCAGTCGAAGTTGTAAGCCTGGGCGATTTCGATCCCGAGGCTGTTGTTGCGGCCGATGAAGTCGGTCAGGAATTCGTGCAGGCCGCTCTTGAAGATCCGCTCGACCGACGTATCGGACAGCATCTGCAGGATCTTCGTGGCCGTGTCGTGACACGGGTGTGTCACGCCGTAATCCTTTGCGAGCAGGTTCAGGCTCGACACGACGCGCCCGTAGCAATAGCGCAGCGAGCGCGGCATGCGGCCGTTCAGGATCAGGTAGTCGGCGATGTTCATCGGCTTGTACTGCACGTCGTACACCCAGCGGTACGAACGATGCGCGGCGACGCAGCGCAGGATCGTCTCCCACTGGTAGTTGTCGAGGATCGTGCCGACGTGCGACACCGACGGCAGCAGCAGGTGGTATTTCACGTCGATGATCCGCGCGGTGTTGTCGGCGCGCTCGACGAACGCGCCGATCTGCGCGAAATCGAAGATCTCGTTGCGCAGCATCGTGCTGTAGAAGCTGCCGAGGATCAGCGCGGTTTCGCGCTTCACCTGGTCGAGCACGGCCGGCAGCTCGCTTTCCGGCACCGGCTGCGCGAGCGCGCGGCGCAGCGCGAGCCAAGCGCCGTTCACGCTCTCCCACGCCTCGCGCGTGAGCGCCGTGCGCACCATCCGCGCATTCGAGCGCGCGGCCTCGATGCACGACAGCACGCTCGACGGGTTGTCGCGGTCGCGCAGCAGGTAGTCGGTCACGGTATCGGCCGCATACGCGTCGTATTTCTGCCGGTAGCCTTCATCCGTGCCCGAGCTGACGAGCACCGACGACCATTCGGCCGGCGCGTCGGACGTGCGCGTGAGCGCCATCCGCAGCCCGGCATCGACGATGCGCGCGATATTCTCCGCGCGCTCGATATAGCGGTACATCCAGTAGAGACCGCTTGCAGTACGTCCCAGAAGCATCTCGTGTCCACTCCGTCTTCGTTCGGTTCGCGCGCCGGCTCCGGCGCGCGCGGTAGCATCCGGCTCAGTCGGCCAGCACCCAGGTGTCCTTGGTGCCGCCG
>Ga0209566_100308_pt1 | contig 44135 bp, 37 predicted proteins | sample Araplavi_mTSA_r2_2_FD_184287 | JGI IMG/M metagenome (GOLD analysis project Ga0209566, IMG submission 184287) | Arabidopsis root microbial communities from North Carolina, USA - plate scrape CL_Cvi_mTSA_r2 (SPAdes) (version 2) | ecosystem: Host-associated > Plants > Roots > Endosphere | place...
TCCCCATGCGAGGCAGCGACTGATCCGTCAGCAAGAATGAGGCGCGCAACTGCAGCAGCGGGATCGGATAGCCGAGCTTTTTAAAGTCGTACGCGCCCGATCCATCCTGATGCCAGCCGCCCATTCCACCGAAAGCAGGCTGTTTCGTACACCAGGCGGACTGCAGGATGAAGCGGTCGCCATACAGCGCCCTCACTTTCGGCAGCACCGCCGGATGATCGATCAACCGTTCCAAGGCCGCTTCGTTTTCGAACCCACGCCCGATCTGCGCCCATCCTGTTGTGCCAGCCGCTTCATGCAGCCGGATGGATGCTGCCAGACATTCGCTAGTTTCCGCTTCATTGAGAACGTTCGGGATCACCAGATACCCCCACGACTCGAACATAAACCTGTCAAGCTCAGTAAACTCGCCAGGACTGGATATCGCATTCATCACATTTTTCCCCTCCTTATAGGCTCATACGAATTCACTTGTTAACCATAAGAGCTCCTGTCGATTCACCGACCACCAATGCCGATTTCACAATCTGCTTGAACGGTTCAGGCAGCTTCTTCTCCTGCTGGCTAAGCAGCTTCAGCAATTGCTCAGCCGCTCTGGCACCGACGGCCTCCTCGTGCTGGTCAATGTGGGTGAACGCCGGCAGAAGGTCGACCGAGGAAGAAGGATTATCGTACGTAATGATCGAGACGTCCTGCGGGACGCGCAAACCCAAGCGATTGACCAGATTGGCCATAAACATACCCAACCGTAAATTCAAAGTAATATAAGCAGTTGCAGAACGACTGCGGAGATGGTGGTATAACGGGTGCAGCTCGGGCGGGCTGGAAGCATCCACCTCATAATCGGTCAGCATCAGCGCCGGATTAATCATGGCCCCTTTTTGTTTGAGCGCTTCCATATATCCGCGAATCCGCTCGTCGACCGTAATCGTGCTGCTGGAAATATCCGAGCAGATGGCAATATCCCGATGCCCGAGCCCCCACAGATGGTTCACGGCCAGCTGCGCACTCATCCAATTATCCGAACAAACGCAGTGCGTTTCGAAGCCCGGCAAATAGCGGTCGATTAATACGAACGGATAATCCCTTATTTTCAAAAGTAAAATTTCTTCGTTATACGTCTCCGCATCGATCGGAAAAATGAACAATCCTGCCGCTCCTTGCTGGATCAGCACCTGAATCGCTTCCTTTTCCCGCTCCTTGCTGTTGTGTGTCAGCACAATCGACACGTAGTAGCCGGTGCCCTCCAGAGCCCCACAAATGCCCCGCAGCAGCCGGATCGCAAAAAAATCCTCTAGCAAAGGCATGACTAAGCCGATCATTTTGCGCGCAAACACCGGCTCGCCCTGCCCTCGCAGCCTTGCGGCTTCCGGCAGATTGACTTCCGGCTGCTCCTTCGCTTCCGCCAATTCTGCCAACATGCCCGGGTTCACGAAGCTGCCCCTGCCCGGGATGCGATAGATCCAGCCTTCCTGAGCCAGCTTGGTCAGCGCATTGGATACGGTCATCCGGCTGACGCCGAATTGTTCTTTCAGCTGTTTCTCGGTCGGGAACTTATCATTCTCCCCGATCTCCCCTGTACGGATCAGCTGTTTGAAATGCTCCTGGATTTGCCAATATAACGGTTGCCGTTCATCCGTTTTGGGTGAAACCCGCATTCTGCTCATGGAATTCCCCCTCAGCAGGGTCGCCCGGCGCGACAATACGCCATGCTTCCTCCAAATCCCTTATCAAATCATCTGGATCCTCAGCGCCGATATAAAGCCGAACCAGCGAAACCGCCGGCTCATTGTCCCGATGCAGCTCGCCGACCGTGATCAAGCTCTCGAACCCGCCCCAGCTGGGCCCGATGCGAAAGTATTGCAACCGATCCGCAAACGCTCTGAACCGCTGAGCAGGCTCCGCCGATTCGAACGAAAACAAGCTGCCGAACCCTGACATTTGTCTGCATGCTAATGCGTGCTGCGGGTGGCTCTCCAGCCCGGGATGATTCACCTTGCGCACATAAGCTTGCCGGCTGATGTATTCGGCGACTTTCAGCCCGCTCGCTTCATGACGCTGCATCCGCAGCGGCAGCGTCCGCAGCCCGCGCGTCACCAGACCCGCTGTCTGCGGGGTCATGAGGCCCCCGAACAGCATGTATTCCCTGTTCATGAGCGGCTCCAGCAGACGCTTCGTCCCCACGACAACGCCACCGACACAATCGCTGTGCCCGGAAATATACTTCGTGATAGAATGAACGACCATTCCCACGCCCCTCGTAAGCGGGTTCTGATAACACGGCGTCGCCCACGAGTTATCGAGGATCGTCTCTGCACCGATGCTGCGTGCCAGCTCTGTGCACGCCTCAATATCCTGCAGCTCGAACATCATGCTGGTCGGACTTTCCAAATACAGCAGTTTGGTATTCGGCTGCACGGCATTCGCCCAATTATCCAACGAGCTGCCGTCGACGAAGGTCGTCTCTACGCCGAACCTTTGCAAATAATTGCCCAGGAAATCGCGCGTCGGCCCGTACGCCTGATGCGTGCAAATCACATGATCCCCTTGCCCGACAACGGACATGATCGCCGCTGTTATCGCCGCCATGCCGGAGGCGAAGCATTTCGCCCGCTCGCCCTGCTCCAGCTCGGCTAGCTTATCTTCCAGGTAGCGAACCGTCGGATTATTGCCCCGGGAATACACAAAATTCTCCTGTTCATCTTGTCTCGCCAAATTGAACTGCTCATACGTTTCGAACGAAAACAAGCTCGTCTGATAGATCGGCATACTGATCGCGCCATGGTGGCGCTCGTCATGCCCGTCATGAGCCACGAGCGAATGCAGCTTCTCTTTTGCCCGCATTAACCTTTCACCGCCCCTTGTGTTAGTCCTTCGACGATAAAGCGCTGCGCAAGGGCGAACAGGATGATCGTCGGCAGTACCGAAAGCACCGTTCCGGCGGACATCGAGCCCCAATCCACATTAAACTTGAGCACGAACGAGTTCATCGCCACCGGCAGCGTCTTGAGCGCCTCATTATCGATAAACATCACCGCCAGGAAAAGCTCGTTCCAGTTTTGGACAAAAGCAAAAATGAACATCGAGGAAATACCCGGCATCATGATCGGGATAATGACACGGACGAGCGCGGACAACTGGGAGCATCCGTCAATCAAGGCCGCTTCCTCCAGATTGGAAGGGATGCGCTGGAAGAAACCGCGCAGCATAATCGTGGAGAACGGAATCAAGCTGACCGTGTACATCAGTATCAGCGCGATGCGGTGATTGAGCAGATGCATGTTCGACATCATCATATAGAGCGGCGCCAGCGCAATGAAGCCGGGGAGCATCTGCGTGACGAAGAAGCCGAGCATAATTTGCCGATGCCCACGGAAGCGGAACCGCGCCAGCACATAGGCGCTGCATACGGCGATCACGATGACGATCAACGCGGAGGACACCGACACGAGCAAGCTGTTGGCCATATAAATGTTAAATTTGGACACTTTGAAAATGTTGATATAATTTTGTAAAGTGAGCTGTTCAGGCCAGTAATGAACGGGATAGCTGAAAATTTCTTTTTGCGGCTTTAGCGACGTAATGACGATCCAGTACAGCGGGAACACCATGATGATCAAGTGCAAGGTCAGAAAGGCAACCTTGATGATTCGATACCCGTAATTTCGTTTCATTTAGAAGTCACCTACCTTTTCGGACTTGGTCACCATCAAATAAAACAACGTGTACAGGAACAGCATGACGATCATGATCACGCCAACGGCCGACGCGGCCCCATAATCCCCGTCATAAATAATTTTGTTCAGCATGAAGGAGGATAAAATATGGGTCGCCCCGCCCGGCCCGCCATTGGTCATCCCGTAGATCAACGTGGGATCGTTGAAAATCCAGATGACGCGCAGCAGCGTAGTCGCGATAATCGTCGGCATGATGTATGGAATCGTCACATCGATCAGCTTGCGGAAGCCGCTTGCCCCGTCAATGCTCGCCGCTTCGTACAGTTCGGATGGAATGGATTGCAGCGAAGCGAGCAGCATGATGGTGAAGAAAGCGATCCCGTACCACACATTGGCGACAATGACAGAAGACATCGCCCACTGTGGATCCGACAGAAACCCGATCCGGTCATGGATCAAGCCGAACCGCAGCAAGAGATCGTTGATCACGCCGATTTGCGAGTTGAACATCCATTTCCAGATCAGACCGATCAGAAAGCCCGATAACGCCCACGGATAAAAGATGAAGCCTTGATACACGCCGCGCCCCCAAAACTTTTTATTCAGGCAGAGGGCGAGAATGAAACCCAGCAGAAACTGTAAAATTAACGAAAAAAACACCCAATAGGCGCTGTTTTTCAGTGCGGCAAGAAATTGATGGTCTGCGAACGCATCCACGAAGTTTTGCATGCCGACAAAATGCACCTGCTTTAAATTGAACAGCTTATAATTCTGAAACGCCATCACGACCCCTTTGAGAAAGGGATAGTAAGTAAATACGAGCACAAGCAGCAGAGCGGGCAGCAAGCTGGATAAAATGAATTTTTGCCGGGCACTCACTTGACAGGCACCTCCTTGGTAAGAAAATGGCAGCAGGCGATAACCGCCCGCCGCCGCATCCTTCGTACTTTGTTATTTCATGCCCGCTTTTTGATCGAGCCAGAACTTATCCCATTCCTTCAGCAGGTCATCCGCTGACTTCTTATCCAGCAAATACGATTGCTGCCCTTTCATGCTCGTATCTCCCCAGCTTCCGTTGCCCGGATATTTGAACGGCGGCGTATAGTTGACGAAGATATCCGCTTTGGCCGTCATATCCAGCAGCGTCTTGTACGGTCCGGTCTGGAAGAATGTATCCGCAGTTGCCGAAGTATGAATCGGGATGGTACCGATTTCTTTGGAGAACACCGTATTTTCTTTCGGACTGGATAAGAACGCGATCAGCTTCCAAGCCGCTTCCTTGTTTTGTGAATTCGCAGTGATGCCCCAGCCTGCCGCTCCTGTGCTGACCAGCGACTTGCCGTTCGGACCGAGCGGCATCGGCGCAGTCTCCAGTGTCTTCGGATCCATTTTATCCTGCAGCACCTTGATCACGTCCGGGTCCTGAAGCAGAATGCCCGTTACCCCTGAGGTGAACGCCTGCACCTGATCCTGGAAGCCCCAGTTGATCGAATCCGGCGGCGACGCCTCTTTGTACAGCTTCTTGTACAACTCAAGCGCTTGCTTCGCTTCAGGTGTGCCGTAAATTGTTTTTCCATCTTTTGTAAATGGCGCATCGTCAATATTGATCACTTTGTCATTAAAATCATAGATCATATGATCAAAGTTGCCATTCGCCCCCGCCCCGCCGCGGAAGGAAAAGCCATACCGGTTCTGCTTTGGATCTGTCAGCTTGATAGCCGAATCGACCAACTCCTGCCACGTTTTCGGAGCGGTCAGCCCTTTCGCGTCGAACCAGTCTTTGCGGTAAAACATTTGCCGCTGATACAGCGCATTGGCGATAAAATACAGCTTGCCGCCGGTCGAACCGACGATCTTGGAGGTCGCGGACAGCGTTTTGCTGTCGGCCCAACCGCCTGCGTACGTATCCAGCGGCTCCAGGTAGCCGTTATTAACATACTCGGCGATGTTCAAATCGCGCACTTCCAGAATATCCAGATCCTGCTTCGCCGCCAGCATGGTGCGGATTTTGTTGTCCGCCTGATCGAACGGCGGGGAGATCAGCTCCACCTTAATGTTCGGATTATCTTGTTGAAACCTGCCGATCGCATCCTGCAGCAGCTTCGTACGCTCCGGACTCGTCAAGCTCTCGATCATATGCAAGGTGACGGGTTTCGCCGCCGGAGCCTCAGAAGCTTTCGCGCTCGCCACAGGTGCCGCCGAACTCCCGCCAGTCGGCGCTGCCGTACCACCGCTTTCATTGCCGCCTCCGCTGCACCCTGCCAACGTGCCCATCATCATGATGCCGGCAAGCACAGTTGTCCATCCTTTGCCGTGTAATGCCCCCATGTATACGCCCTCCTCAAATTTGTCATATTCAACTATATTGTCTGCATGGACTAGATATGTCTTATGACAAAAAGAAAACCACAACACGACGGATCGTCGCATTGTGGTTGATGACTGTAGATGTGGAAGAGGAGATCGGACTACTTGACCGACGCCCATTTCAACTCCCATTCTTCACCGAAAGACGGCATAATAAGGCCTTCAATACCTGGTTTTTTCAAAAACGCCCGGGAACGGAAATATAGCGGCGCTACGCCCTGATCTTCCATCAGAATCTTCTCCGCTTCGACCATCGCTTTCGTCCGTTTGGCCGTATCAGGCTCCGTTTGTGCTTGTTTAACTAATGCATCGTACTGCGGGTTGCTGTAGTCGCCTTCGTCGAAGTCGCCGCCGGTTACCCACATATCGAGGAACGTCATAGGATCGTTATAGTCGGCTCCCCAAAGGGACAGAGCCATTTCGAAGTCATGCTTGGCCGATAGATCGATACGCAGGGCAAAAGGAACCGGATTCGCTTCAGCCTCGTAGCCAAGATTTTGCTTCCATTGTGACAAAATAAACTCCAGCGATTTCTTCGCAACCTCCGTATCGTCCCCGTTCAGCTTCAGCTTCGGCAGCGCAGTCATGCCCAGCTCCTGCAGGCCTTCCTGGAACAATTGCTTCGCTTTCACCGGATCGTATTTCGGCTGCGTATCGCCGGCTGTCTTGCGGAAATCGCCGCCATTACCGTCCGACGTCCCCGCAGGCACAAGACCCGTGGATGGAGCGGAACCGTTGCCGAGCACCGCATCCACAAGCGCTTGACGGTCGATCGCCATGCCCAGCGCTTGGCGGATCTTCTTGTTCGCAAGCGCCGGCACTTTCTTCGTTTGGAACATGATGTAGGCGTTGCGCAGCTCCGGATTCGACAGATTGTCCGGTTTGCCTGCATACAACTTCAACTGATCGCGGGTAATCTCCGTTAAATCCGCCGCACCTGTTTCATACAAGTTCAAGCCGGTATTCGTATCCTTGACGATATTGACAGTGGCTTTCGTCAGTTTGACGTTGGCCGCATCCCAATACTTATCGTTTTTCACCAGCTCCAGACTTTGACCGTGATCCCATTTGGATAAAATAAACGGACCTGCGCCGATCACTTTATCCGCATCCGCACCGAATTTATCTCCATATTTCTTCACGATATCTTCACGCTGCGGGAAGTAGGTGGCGAAGGCGAGCATTGACGTAAAGAAAGCCACCGGTCTTTCCAATTTGATCTCCAATTGCTTGTCGCTCAGCGCCTTAACACCCAGCGCATCTTGGGCGGCTTTCACTTCTTCCGGCGTTTTCGCTTTCGTTACCGCTTCGCCGCCTTTAATCCAAGCGACAACAAAGCTGTACTGCCCTTTCGTTGCAGGATCCAGCGTACGTTTATAAGCGTACACGAAATCTTGCGCTTTCACCGGTTGACCGTCAGACCAGTTCGCATTATCGCGAATATCTATGGTGTACGTCAGACCGTCAGCGGAAATTTTCGGGAAATCTTTGGCAAGACCAGGGGTCGCCTTGCCGTCTTTATCAATGCGGTACAGTCCTTCATTAAAAGCGCTAATAAATGTGAAGGCAGCGGCTGCAGTCGCAATGGAGCTATCCATAACAGGCGGTTCGGCAGGATAGTTAATTTTAATTTCTTGCGGCTTGGCGGCGGAAGCCGTAGGAGCCGTTGAACTCTTCGTATCACTGCTTGGTGATGCTGCTGGAGTCTGCGCAGCTTCGTTGCTGCCGCACCCAACGGCAACGGTACCCACCAGGGTTAGGGCTATTGCGGTCGATACCCATTTTGTTGCTTTCATAAAATTCCTCCTCTATGTATAGCAAGAATATGCCAGGCGGATCATCGCCATTAAACCCGGATGAAAAGAGCACGGCTCCCAAGGCCCATTTTGTCGATAGAAAATAATTCCATTATGGGGCGCTGAATTCCTTTCACGTTTGTTCATATTTTCAAAATAATTTTACAGTTGGTCAATTAAGGAATTTCTCGAATTTGAAAATACTGGAAACTCCTTTCAAAACGCATCATGTTGTGGTTAAATGTACATAATGAAATTTTCGGAAAGGAGTTTTTCACCATGAGTGTTGCTTCATTTTTATTACCCAAAGACAAAGTTGCCTTTATTACCTCGTGCGCCTCGATGAAAGAAGCGCTAGAGCAGTTGGAAAACCATTATTATTCGGCGCTGCCTATTGTCGATGAAGAAGGCAAATATGTCGGCACCTTATCGGAAGGTGACCTGCTATGGACGTTAAAAGATAAGCCTGGCCTTACTTTTGAAAATATGCATGAAGTTCCTCTCTCCGACATCGAGAAAAATATTCATAACGAGTCCGTTTCGATTCACGCTGATATGGAGGACATGTTGGCCTTGGCAGCTGATCAAAACTTTGTGCCGGTGGTCGACGACGATCACATCTTCATCGGCATTATCCGCAGGAAAGATATCATCGCCTACTACATGAGAAACATTACCGACTAATACGCGCACAAGTAAAAGGCTGCCCGCGGTCATCACTGTTGACCAACGAGGCAGCCTTGTTTGGTATGCACTTCTTATTTATTGTTCTGAGCCTTGTAATTCTTAATAAATTCGTCTTCAACGGCCTTGCCGCCCTGATCCATGTACTGTTGAACCAATGATTTGTACAAGCCATCCACTTCGGCTGGTTTAGCCACAATCAGTTTGGCAAGCATTTGTGCTGAAAGATTTTTAAGCGCCGCGTTGTTTTTGGCATCGGCTGCATTCGGTATGGAATAGAAGTAGGTCGCATAATAGTCCACCATACTTACCTTCAACGCATTCTCTACATCCTTTTCATAACCGGGGTATCCTGCAGAAATGGCTGAATCATTCTTTTTCTGATCGCCAAGTTCAATACCGTTGGAAAGGATATCATAGTCGAGGTTGTTTGCAACTGTCATCATCTTATCGCCTGTATTTGTCGTTCCTGTCTGTTTCGGAACTCCGTTCACCATGTTGTAGTCCACGCCTTCCTGACCGTTCTGGAGGAAGAGAGTTACCTTAGGGTCACTCATCCAGTTGAGGTACTGTATGGCCAGGTCTACATTTTTACTTGTTTTAGGTATGATGATGTACATACCATTTGGGCTGTACCCGTTCTTGGGATGTTTGCCTGCATCATTCTGCCATGGATCAATCGGAACCAGCTGAGCACCGGGCACATTTTTGACAAGGTTGGCATAGTTGCCGGGAGCTGTTCGGTACGGACCATCCCAGTTCGTCTGGAAGGCTCCGACCTTGCCATTGGAAATATCTGCGTCCAGCAGTTTTCCATCCTTGTCAGTTGCGAAATTCGGGCTAATCAAACCTGCATTAAACATCTTGTTCACATACGAAACAGCTTTATCGAATCCCGGCATACGCCAGTTTGTCAACCAGATCGATTGCGCTTGAAGTGTAGCAAACTGTTCTTCAGTAAGGTTAGACGGTTTAAAGGCTTCCGGTATAAAGCTCAACCCGGGATTTAAAGGCTGCAAGGAAAAACCGTAAGGAATGACACCGCTTACATTTCCGGGATTCTTCTCTTTGAATGCCACCATGGTGTCATAGAACTGATCCGGTGTCGTCGGAACAGGCAGACCCAGTTTATCGAGCCAGTCTTTACGGATAAACGTATTTGAACTTGCGAGTACAGTTCTCTTGCCCGGTACCGAATACTGCTTGCCATTAAACTTTCCATACTTCAATACATCATCGCCCAGATACTTGGTAAGCGTAGGTCCATACTGCTTGAGAGCTGAATCAAGCTCTGCCAAGCCACCCTGCTGGACATAATTATAAACAACACCCTGGTTGTAAGTGTAGGTAATATCAGGCGCCTGGCCGGCTGCCATCAATACGTTCAACTTATCTACTTCCTGGGCTCTGGGAACGGAAACAAACTTCACTGTGGCATTAAACTGCTTACCGAAATTATCGTTGATATACTTTGTCCAGTAGTTATCATTCAAATCCGGCTGTCCGGGTTTACCTCTGTCGAACACTTCGACAGTTAAGGTTCGATGTTCTTTTGGAGCACCTGCTGTAGCATTTGGTGTGGTGTTTGTGGTGTTAGTGCCGCTTGTGCCGCTTGACGAATTACTCGTGCAGGCGGACAATGTAGACGCAATTAGTAGCGCTGCCAAAGAAATACTGATCGATCTTCCTGTCTTTACCTTCAAAGAACCCAACTCCTCTTTTTAAATTGATATTATAAATTCGCGAAACAGATGAAACCGTCCATTTCACAAACCCATATTAGCCTTTAACCGCACCAATCATAATGCCGGATACAAAGTATTTCTGAAGCCATGGATACACGAGTAGAATCGGAATTGTACCAAACATAATACTTGCCGCTTTCAATGACTCTGAAGGCAGATTGACAAGAAGATTCTCGCCGGACATTTGCTGCGAAATATTGATAACGTTATACAGCTTAAGCTGTATCGTATACAGTTTCTGGTCTGTAATGTAGAAAAGAGCATCCTGAAAATAATTCCACCGGTATACGGCATATAGTAAACTGACTGTGGCAAGTGCCGGCTTGGAAAGAGGCAGCACGATCTTAAGCAGAATCTGAAGTTCGTTGCATCCGTCCAGGTGTGCAGCTTCCATCAGGCTATCAGGCAAGTTCTGAAAGAACGATTTCAATATGATCATGTAGTACACGCTCATCAAACCTGGGAGAATCAGAGCCAACGGTGTGTCCAATAGGCTCAGATTCTTTACATTTAGATAGTCCGGAATCAACCCGCCGCTAAAATACATGGTAAAAAGCATCATTAATAATAAAACACTTCTGCCTTTCAGTCTTTTCTTGGTCAGCGGGTAGGCGGCCAATATGGTAACAGTCAAGGCAAGGAGCACAAATACCGCCGTCAGAATCACCGTATAGAACAAGGAGTACAACATAGCGGCATCCCCGAATACAACTTTATAGGCATCTATATTAAAGTCTATGGGATAGATGGTAACAGCCTGGGATATAATCGCCTTACTAGAGCTAAGTGATTGCGAAAGAATATAGAGAAAAGGAACCAGACATATAAAAACCGCAATTAAGACAACTGCTGCTGCTGTGTAGTCCACAATTCTATTTCTAAAAGTTTGTGACATGGTCAATGCCTCCTCACCATATTCCGTTTTCTCCGAATTTACGAGTAATGAAATTGGAGGTTACCAAGAATATTAAGCAAATAACAGACTGGAACAGGCCGACAGCTGCCCCTACTGAAAAGTTCGCAGATTGAATGCCTACACGATAAACATAGGTGCTGATAACGTCAGCAAAATCCATAACCAGGTTGTTTTGAATGTTAAACGGACGGTCGAAGTTAATAGCCATAATATTACCGAGCTGCAGGATCAGAAGGATCACAATGGTTGGTCTGATACCTGGGAGTGTAATATGCCATATCTTCCTAAATCTTCCTGCCCCATCTGCGTCAGCAGCTTCATACAACTGCTTGTCAATACCCGTCATCGCAGCAAGATACAAAATGGTCCCCCATCCTGCGTTCTGCCATACGCCAATGAAAGAATAAGTAGCAACCCATGCATACTTGTTCGTGAGGAACGGTAACGATTGGCCCCCCATATGGCTAATTAAGGAATTTAACATACCTGTAGGAGAAAGCAGCTGAGCAACAATTCCGCCGATAATTACCCAGGAAAGGAAATGCGGCAGATACAGTATGGTCTGGCTTATCTTTTTGAACTTATTCCATACCAGTTCATTTATTAGAATGGCCAAAATGATCGGCGCTGGAAATCCCAAAACCAAATCCAGAAAGTTCAGCATCAACGTGTTTCTAACAACCTGAAAAAATTGTGGCGATGAAAAAATTAGCTTGAAGGTTTCAAAATGATTCCATGGACTCAAACTGACGCCTTGAAAAATGTTGTAATCCTTAAAAGCAATCTGTATGCCATACATAGGTGCATATTTAAATGTCACTATATATGCGATGGGGACAAGCAACATCAGGTACAGCAAAAAATCCTGTTTTATATAGTAAAACAAGCCTTTCCTTTTTTGCAGCGGTATTCCAACGCTTTCCTGCTTATCCAGAGCAACACTGCTATTCATTGTCTGCATAAACTACAACCTCCTTTTTACTGGTTTCTCAACTTGCTCAGAGCGTAAGCACGGAAGACGTATCCCCATCGGGGACCGCTTCCCTGCTATATGCCTGAGTAGGCCATAAACCCACCGTCTACCGGAACCGTGATACCGGTTAATAAACCCGAGATATGATCGTCTGTAAGCAAAGAACGCCGCTTGCTCCCGAAATTACCGCTACCTTATGCCTTCAATCAAGCTAGCATCTCGCTGCGCCGTCAAGCAAAGCTCAGCCGCTTTAAAGGCGTGCTCCTGCGTCATCGCAATCTCCGTACGGTTCAGACAGTCCATAATCAGTTCTCCAAAATACGGATATCCGATTTTGCCCTTTACGTCGAAATGGTACTCACCCTCATGATTAACGAGGTACACGTGCCCGCCGCTCTTTTCTCTGGCAATATCCACGTATTTACGCAATTCGATATAACCCTCGGTACCCAGAATAATCGTACGGCCGTCCCCCCATGTGCTGAGGCCGTTCGGCGTAAACCAATCGACACGGAAGTATCCCGTAGATCCGTTGTCGCCCACCATGTTGCAATCGCCGAAATCCTCGAACGTCGGATATTGCTTATGGTTATAATTAGCCACCTGGCTGTTCACCACTTTTGCGTCCTTGGAACCTGTGTAAAACAAAAATTGCTCACATTGATGGCTGCCAATATCGCAAAGAATGCCGCCGAATTGCTCACGGTTAAAAAACCAATCCGGTCTGGACGGCACGTTGATCCGGTGCGGGCCATATCCGCTCACCTGCAGCACACGTCCGATCGCGCCCTGCTCGATCAATTGCCCGGCATAGACAGCGCTTTCCACATGCACGCGCTCACTGTAATAAACGGCATATTTCAAGCCGGTTTCCGCCGCTTTTTGCCGTGCTTGTTCCAGCTGCGCGTGCGTTGTAAACGGCGCTTTGTCCGTAAAATAATCCTTTCCGTGGGACATGACGCGCATGCCCAGGGCACAACGTTCCGACGTGATGGCCGCGCCGGCAACCATTTTCACTTGCGAATCCTGCAGGATCTCCTGTTCGGATCTTGCGGCCTTGACGCCAGGATACGTCTGAATGAATTTGTCCACTTTGGCCGGGTCCGGGTCGTATACCCATTTCAGTTGTCCGCCTGCTTCGATAAGCCCGTTGCACATTCCGAAAATGTGTCCGTGGTCGAGCCCGATCGCCGCAAACGGAAATGCTCCCTGATCACAAACCGGGGCAGGCTTTCCTTTCGGGGCGTAATTCATGCCGTCTTGGGTTTGCATGGCATTCATCTCCTTCAATGTGTTATTTTTTATAATCGCTGCCGAGTGTAATATCGTTCTTCGAGAAGGAAACGACCGACGAAGTCTTCTCGTAAAAATGCGGTGCGTTCGCGAGCAAGCTGTCTCTCGAATAGAATAAGCTGTCTTTCGTTAAAGGTAAGCTCACATTCTTGCCTGTTGCCGACGCTTCATAGATGGCCGTAATCAACTCAAGCGTCTTGCGCCCTTCTCGTCCGTCAATGAGCACCTCGAGCGATCCGTTTTCGATTGCCTTCATCACATCGTCAATTTGTCCGGCGTGCCCGGTATATGGGAGGTCCGCCATGCTGTCGTACGTGTTCTGAAGCTCTTCCTCGAGCACGGTGTTTCGAATCGGAAATCCGTTTTCCTTAGAGGTGGATGCATAAACCTTCCAGGGTGCGGATATTCTCGCCTTTTCGCCTTGGAAGATAAGCTGCTGCTCCTCTCCGTGATGCACGACAGAGCTTGTAATTTGCGCCAGGCTTCCGTTGCCGTAAGAAAGAATGGCGATGGAGATGTCTTCGACTTCCGCGTTATCATGCGAAGTATTGCTCATCACTGCATGTACTTTGTCCGGCATCCCCATCGTCCATTGCAGCATGTCAATGTGGTGAACAGCGTGGTTCAGCGTGCAGCCGCCGCCTTCCTTTTCCCAAGTGCCCCTCCACCATAGATCGTAATAGCAGTGCCCTCTCCACCAGTGGGAATCAACCTGTGCATGCACGATTTTGCCTAGCTTTCCGGTGTCGAGCGTGCGCTTCAGCTTCATGATCGGATCTCTGAACCGGTTCTGCCCGACGACGGACAAAATCCGCTTCGACTCTGAAGCCGCTTCCAACATGCGGTCGCATTCTTCCAAGGAAGAAGACATCGGCTTCTCGACCAATACATGCTTTCCAGCTCGCAGAAAGTCGATAGCGATTTGAGCATGCGTATACGGCGGGGTGCAGATCGATACCAGATCGATATCACTGTCCAGCAGCTCACGGTAGTCATGTTCAACCCTGCAATCGAGCTGATACTTCTCTTTATCCTCAACTGCCTTCTCCTTATATATGTCACATAACGCAACGACTTCGCATCTTCCCTTAAAAGAGGACACATACGCTTCCAAATGTGCATTTGCGATACCGCCGGTACCGATAACAGCTACTTTAATCATCATCTTTCACTCCTTCGTTTTATTTGAAAAATTTGGTATGCTTCTGCTTTAAATTTTCTTTTTCAATCAAGACCAGCTCCAAGTGATCCTTGATCATTTTTTCCGCTTGGTCGGGATCCTTCTCCTTGATGGCACGAACAATTCCATGATGCTGGGCAAGTATGACTTTCCAGTCGGAATTGGAAGCAAGCCGTAAGATACGGATGCGGTTGTCATGCGTCGCCATTTGTTGAATAAGTCCCCACGTACGGCCCCGGCCGCAGCCGATCATAATCGTTTTGTGAAACTCTTCATCGAGCTCAAACAGACGCCCATAATTCTGTTCGGATTCGCACAGTTCTTGCAGGGAGACGAGATTCTGCAGATGAAGCAACTGCTCCTTGCCAAGCAGCTCACAAGCTTCTCGAACAACGGCGGATTCCAGGGTTTTTCTGACAAACCGGGATTCTTCCGCATGCTGCAAATCGATAAGCGATATGATGGACCCCTTCTGAGGAGTGGTTTCGATTAATTCCTCCTGAGAGAGTTTAACCAATGCTTCGCGAATCGGTGTCCTGCTCACCTGGAGCATTTCGACCAGTTCTTTTTCCGAGATAAACCGCCCCGGCTCAAGCCTTAGCTCCATGATGTTTTTCTTCAAGGTTTCGTAAACGAAATCCCGGATAAGTCCTCTTTTGTCTCTTGAAACATCAATCTGAATACTCATAAGATTCCTCCAGCCCGACAAGCCGCCATTCATTCTAAAAAAGCGCTTACAAAAAAGTTAGGATGACTAGTTACCCTAGTATACCAGCTTGAGTAGAGTGAGCCGGATCGCTTTATTATGAATCGGCCGCCCTCTTTGCATGGACTCATTCTTCCAGCCACCATATGCTGATGACGCCTTGCGGATACATGATTTGCTGCCTTTGACCTCTGATAATACTAACATACCACTACAACTGCGGAGTTGACGATGCGCTAATCGCGAAAAACATTTACCCATTTCTTGCATTCCCTCCCAATTGAAAGCGCTGTATAATGAGTTTAAACGAGTTCGAAGAACAAGGGGGACGTACACGATGTCTGAATTGATCGCCGATACTATTGAAATAGGTAGGCTTCCTGACGTGCGAATGTCCTTTCAGCTGATGGGGCTGCATGTACGCGATGTGGGTTCTCAGTGGACCTATCCATCCCATGAACATTCCATGTATGAGCTTCATTGGATGATCGAAGGGGATATGAAGATGATCGTCGAGGGTCAGATTTACGATCAACAGAAGGGAGATCTGCTTTTCATACGTCCGGGAATCATTCATTCGTGCAAGTCTGCAGGCTCTCATGGCTTCACTTATTTTTGCGTGCATTTCAGCGTAGCCGATCCCGCTTTCTCCAAGGAGCTGGAGCGCCATCCAGCCACCTGCTACGAAGCTTCCTCACCACTTGTCAAAGAATTGGCTCCCTTCCTGACGGACTTATGCAATCTGGCGAAGGAAAACAGGAGTCGATCACTTTCCCCCGCAAAAAGCATGAAGGTGTACGCAGCCGTGTTTGAGCTTTTGGGAACTTTCGTGGAACAGCTATCCCAAACCGGTGACGTCGTGCTTACGAAGAAGGAATTGCTGGCCGGGCGCATCGCCGAAAACATTGAGGCTTCGATCCGCAGCAGTCTGCTTCATGGCCAAATGGAAAACAGCGAAAGAAAATTCGTCCAAGATATAGCCGAATCCGTGAAGTTGAGTACATCTCAGGTGAATCGGGTCTTTCAACAGGTTTACGGGAAGGCTCCCCGCAAATATATGTCGGAGATTTTGTTAAGCGAGGCCCAGCGCCTGCTGCTTCAGACCGACCTGTCCATAGATCATATAGCCATGATGCTCGGGTATAAAACAAGCGCCCACTTCAGCCGCCAATTTAAGCGTTGGATCGGGATTGCGCCATCCGTCTATAGATGCGCGCCCGAAACGGACGAGGGCTAGAACCGAATTGGAGTGGCAATCCGAATACGTCAACTAACAAAGAGGCCGTCCCACAAGTCATCAAAGATGACGTGGAACAGCCTCTGCGTTTATCCTGCATGTCTGGCAGGCAACTATATTCAAGAAATTGCGTATTGCCGAGCCAGCGTTTGTGAAAACCTGCGCACCTGCTCCACTTCATGCCGATCCGTAGCGGAGAACTGTGTAAAGTCCTTCACTCGGCAGAGGTAGTTGTCCAGCACGCCTTCAAGCATTAAGTAGTACTTGGCGTTGACCGGATACAGCTGCTTCTCGATCCAGGAAGACATAGTGAGGAAGCTGCTCAGATGGTCAGCTGCCTCCATCTGATCCTGCCAATTGCGCAGCAGCCAGACATAAAACTCCGGATGGAAGTTCGCCATGATGCCGCTGTAGCCGGCAATACCGAACTTGAGCGACTCCAACAAAGTCGCCGAATTGGCATTGTAGATGTTTAAACGCGCGTCTGCCACCGCCTGCTTCTTGGCCCGGAGCAGCTCCAGGTCGCAGCACGTATCCTTCAGGAAGTAAAAGCGGCCTGTCTCAGCGCACCACCGCAGCAGTTCGGGCGAAATGACCCGCTTATACGGATAAGGGCATTCATAGAAGCCGAGCTTGATGTCGGCCGGAAGCTGGGCGAGCAGCTTCTCCAGGTTGCTGCGCAGCACTTCATCCGATTCCTGCTGCGCAGCAAGCCGATTCGTAATTAACACCAGCGCATCAATCCCCGTCCCGGCCATCGCTTTCAGCTCCTTCACTTGTTCTTCGAAGCCATCGGAAACATGGCCCGAAGCGATGACCGGCACGCGTCCGGCCGCCTTCTCTTTCACGAATGCCGCAATCCTCACCCGCTCTTCCAGACTAAGCGCAAACATCTCACTGGATTGGCATACCGCAAAAAGCCCGTCCACCTGCTTCGCCAAGTACCATTCAACCAGCCGTCCCAAAGCATCGAAATCCACTTCATTTGACTCTGAAAAAGGCGTCAGCATCGTCGGCCACACGCCGTCAGCTATAGGTTTCATCCGCTTTCCCTCCATGAAGACTGCGCAGCCGACAAGCTAATATGCCAGATCGCAGTCGTATTGTCAGGTTCATGTCCATATCCATTGATGGCGCTTTCAAATTGTCATACAGCTTATACCTCTTGTCAGCCAAGCCTTCACGTGAATTGGGTTTGGAGTAACTATACCGCGTAAATCGGCTTTTTTCAATGAAAGAGTGTATAAAGAAACCGCGGATCCACTCCGCGGTTTCTCCTTTTCCTATACGCCCGGAAAATCCATATTCAAGATCACCGTGAACGCATCATCCCCGCGCTGTATCACCTGGTAGACCTCGACATAAGGCGTGTGATAGCGGTTCTCGGCTTCATTGACCAAATCCTCCAGCGCGCCGCTCAACGAATCGTCCTCACCCAGCTTAAGCTCAGCAAAATACTGTTTCAGCATGGCTCAGCAAGCTCTTAATGGCGCTGATAGGAGGCAATCGCTTGATTGCCATAAGAGCTATATGGCGCAGATTGATTGGTGATCATCTGCTGCTGCACCGCTTGTTCCAGCTGCGAACAAATTTGCAGACAATGATTCATTTGCTGCAGCGCCTGCGCATGTCCTTGCAGCGCATGCTCAATCATTTGAGCCGCTTGCTGCTCGCGCTGCGCCAATTGCTGCAGCTGCTGGGCATTTTGCAGCTCCTGCTGTCTCATTTGCTGATACATGCCGTTCGCTTGCTGGGTATGCGAGATCATTTGCGAAATCATTTGCTGACATTGGCCAATTTGTTGGATGAATTGATGCATGAATACGACGCCTCCTTATAGTTAACAAGCATGACTGCCGGAGCTTAGTATGCCTTGCCATTGAAGGAATAGTACTCTAATTATTCCCAAGGATACGTCGTCACCAAAAAATCAGCAAACTTCTTGCTTTCCTCGCGCCGTGTTTTCCGCATATCCGCGCGGAGGCTTGCCGTCTCGAACAGCTTGATCTCCTCCTCCGTCTCCGGCACGATCCGTGGAACAGGAATAGGCTTGTTGCTCTCATCCATGCCCACAAAGGTTAAAAACGACGTTGCAGCAATATCCCTCTTACCAAAGCGCAAGTTTTCCGTTATCACCTTCACGAACACCTCCATCGAGGTTTTTCCCGTCCAGGTAACGAATGATTCCAAAGAGACGCAGTCCGTCGGCCGGATCGGCTTTAAGAAGTCGACCGAGTCCGTAGATGCCGTGACGGCGGTCACCCGGCACAGCTTCGACGCAGAGATCGAAGCGATGTCATCAATCAGGGACATCAGCTTACCGCCGAACATCGTCTCATGATTGTTGACATCCAGCGGAAACACCCGCGATATCTTGAAACATCTCGTCTCCCTTACAAATTTTTGCTCCAAGTGGATTCCTCCTAGCATCGGATTTTAAGCTTAGAATGCCCTCAGAAGGAACGACTCACTATTCATGTGATGTAAAAAACAAAAAGCCCGCTGCCCATGCATAAGTTCGGCGACATTTCCAATCTTAAAGATGAATGCACAAGACATGCCACGCTCCAAAAAAGGAAAATCGTGCTGTGCCGCCGAATTAACCGTTACTTCTTATTTTGTTTCGGATCGGAGGAATCGGCACGTGACGTTCTTGAACCGGATTCGCCAATATCGGGTCTATCGCAGATTAGTCATTTCTTTTTTCCTCCTCATAGTGCTGTCCATTGCGATCGTCAGCACGATCCTCTATACACTGTTTTCATCCAGAGCCGTCAAAGAAATTGATAAATCGTCACAGCAAATGCTGTCACATGTCAGCTTCACAGCCAATGTCGTGTACAAGCAGATTCAAGATGTCGTCAGCCAGCTCCTCATCGATAATCATGTGAACGCATACCTATACGCAGATCAAGTCGATAAAGTCCAAAATCTGCAAGCTTACATCGTCATCTCCAAAGTGCAGAGCGTCTACCCGTTCATCGCCAACATCAGCTTGTACAACTTTACGAATGGCGAATATATCGACACTTTAGGGCTGGAGCGGGACCCGGATGCCGCCGCAAAAGCGCAGAAACAGCAGCAAAAGCCGTTTCTCGGCTTTTACCAGCGGAAAGTGCAGAAGAACGATGCGGAGAACAGCAACAATCAACTGCGCTTGTTAACTTTTCGCATCGTGCCGGAGTGGCTGCCCGTGAAGAACACCCCCAGGTCCGCGCTTGTCCTCGATCTCAATGAATCGTATATTCGCGATACGATCAACAGCATCAACACCTCAATCCCGAATGCCGATACGTTCGTCATCGATGCATCCGGCAAGGTGATCTCCCATTCCGATCCCCAATATTTCATGGCGGATTTCTCGGGAAAGAGCTACGTGGCCTCCATCCTCAAAAAGACGGACAATCAAGGCAGCTTTGTGGAAACGCTGGATCACGACAAATTTTTGGTGACTTATGTGAAGTCGTCGACATTAGACTGGTTTTTTATCACCGTGCGGCCTTATAACGAATTGTTATCCGACATTTATGCGCTGCGCACTTGGACTTTAGTGATTGCCCTGCTGCTGATGGTGCTGGGTACCGCGATCGCCTTCATGCTGACCGGCAACATGTACAATCCCATCCGCTCCCTCCTGGATCGGGTGCTGGAGTCCCGCGGAACAGAGCTCAGCAAGGGCTCCTTGCTTAACAGTGACGAGTACACGCTGCTCTCGAACGCTTTCAAAACGACGATGGAGTCGGCCGAACGGCTCGAGCTGAATTTGCAGCGCTCGAATCAGGTGCTGAAGAGCAGCTCGATGCTGTCTTTGCTGCAAGGCATCCACAAAGCGGCGCTGGCGCAAATTGAGCAAGAATGGGCTCACCATCTCAAAGGCCCGTTTTTCTCGGTTATTGTGATGAAAGTCGATGGCTTGCGGCGGTTTAAACAGTCGTTCTCCACGTTTGACAGGGAACTGATTGCGTATGCGATCGGCAATATTGCCCAGGAAATACTGAGCACGCACATCGAAACGGATGTCACAGTGACGGAAGACGAAATCGTGCTGATCGTCCAATCCGCCAATCCGGATCGCAATGAACATCTCTTTTTATCGCTGACGGAAATTCAAGATGCGGTGCACGCTTATTATAAAATCACGGTATCGGCAAGCATCGGCGACTGGTGCGATTCTATCGACCGCTTGAGCAATGCCTACCGCTCCGCGCAGGAGTACATCTGCCATCGCTTGTTCCTGGGGTCGAATTGCATTGTCGATGCCAACCGCGTGATGGATGACCGTGAGACGGATAAGCGCTATCCGACGCTGGCGGAGAGAAAACTGCTCGAAGCGGTAAAAATGCGCCATGCGCCTTCGATTCATGCGGAAGTTCGCCATTGGATCGATTATGTATCCGGCTGCACATATCTGCAGGCCATCCAATACACCAATTTTTTGATCCTGGCGATGGCCCGGGAATTCGAGCATATGACTGAAGGCTGGGGCATCGACGTGCAGATTTTCTCTATGGCGCTAGGTGAGATTCAGCATGCCGAGACGTTAGCAGAGATCGAGGAGCTGCTTACCAGGCTTTGCCGAAACATCGTCAACGCTTTAGAAGAAACGCGGCACAATGTCTCCATTCTGAAAAATGAAAAGGTCATCGATGAAGTCAAACAATTCATCGAGCAGCATTATCAGAATCCCGATCTGTCCCTGGATTCCGTCGCGCATCAAGTCGGCTTATCGGCCGGATACTTGGGCAAGCTGTTCAAAAGCTATGGCAAAACGACGTTTAACGATTATGTAACGCTCCTGCGCATCGAAGAGGCCAAGCGGCTGCTGGGCACAACGGACGGTTCCGTTGCGGAGATCGGTGCCGGTGTCGGCATTCCCGGAGCGTCCTATTTTTCCACCGTTTTTAAAAAGCATGTCGGCATGTCCCCTTCCCAGTATCGGGAAAATTACAACGAATCCAGATGACGATGCGGCCTACGGGAGGTCCATCGTCTTTTTATTTCGCGCCATCACTTTCAAAAATCAGCCATAACCCGAATTTGCAACCGAAATTGGAATCTTAAAATTTACATCCAGGGCCGTCGCCATTTATGCTGAAAACAACAAACAGGAGGTGTGAGCGAATTGCCGAACGTCATCCGTGAACTGTTAAAAAACCGCTTTTCTTATTTGTTAGCGCTTCCAGCCGTGCTTTACGTGTTCATCTTCTCCTATGCGACCTACCCTTATCTTGTCATTGCCTTCCAACAATTTAACTATCAAAAAGGCATCCTTCACAGCAATTGGATCGGCTTTCGGAATTTTGAGTTCTTTTTCAAATCCAGTGACGCCTGGCTGGTCATGTCCAACACAATCAAACTGAATCTGTTGTTCCTGTTCTTCGGCACGATCGCTGCCATCGGACTAGCTGTCTTGTTCAATGAAATCCGCCAGCGTATTTTTATTAAGCTGGCCCAGTCCACCATGATTTTTCCCAGCTTTCTCTCCTGGATTATTGTCAGCTATTTGATGTATATGCTGTTCAAAACGGACGCCGGCTTGATGAACCATACCATCGAAGCGTTCGGCGGCGAATCGCAGAACTGGTATTCGAAACCGGAAGCGTGGCCATGGCTGCTCACCGCCATGAAAATTTGGAAAGAAGCCGGCATGGGCTCGATTATATATTTGGCGGCGATCACCGGCATCGATCAAGCGCTGTACGAATCCGCAGATATCGACGGCGCCTCCCGCTGGCGCAAAATATGGAGCATTACGCTCCCCCTGTTAGCGCCAACCGCAGCGATTTTGACATTATTGAACTTGGGCAAAATATTTTACGGCGACTTCGGCATGATCTATGCCATCATCGGCGACAACGGCGTCTTGTACCCGACCACCGACGTTATCGACACCTACGTGTTCCGTGCCCTGCGGCAAATCGGCGACCCTTCCAATGCTGCTGCCATCGGCCTCTTCCAATCGGTCGTCGGCTTCATTCTGGTCTATCTCGTCAATTGGCTCACCCGAAGATTTTATAAGGAAGGGGCGCTGTATTAAGATGTCCGGACATCAGGACTCGTCTTTCCGTGCGCACAGCTCGTTCAATCTCGCCAGCTTCGGTATCTATGTAGTGATCGCGTTATTCGCCTTGATTTGCCTGTTCCCCATGGTTCTGACGGTCATCGTCTCGCTCTCCAGCGAAGACAGCATCACGAAGCACGGCTACAGCTTATTTCCCGACCACTTGTCGCTGGATGCGTACCGGCTCGTGTTCGCTCAAGGGCATGTGCTCGCGCAGGCGTATTCGGTATCCGTATTCGTTACGATCATCGGCACCCTGCTCGCCGTCGTCATTACGGGAATGGCCGCCTACACGCTCGCCAACAAGAATGTCCAATATCGTAACGGTCTTGCGCTCTATTTTTTCATTACGATGCTGTTCAGTGCAGGGCTTGTTCCTTGGTACATCATGTGTACGAAGCTGGGGCTGAAAGATAATATTTGGGCGCTGATCATCCCGATTCAATTGTTTAACCCTTTTAACATGTTCCTCGTGCGAAATTTCATGGATAGCTTGCCCAGCGAACTTCGCGAATCCGCTTATATGGACGGGGCTAACGATATGCGCATTGCGTTTCAAATTTATTTGCCTTTATGCGTGCCTGTCCTCGCTTCCATCTGTCTGTTCTACGCCATTAGCTACTGGAACGATTGGTTTAATGCGATTATGCTCGTCTCCAATAAGAATTTGTACCCGGTTCAGTATCTGCTGCTGCAAATCAAATCGAACATCGACGCATTGAAAATGATTCCGACCGGCGCGCTGAACGCGACTGTTCCCGCTGAGACGACGAAGATGGCGACCGTGGTGCTGACGATTGGACCGATTGTGCTGCTCTATCCGTTTTTACAGCGTTACTTTGTCAAAGGGTTGATCATCGGTTCAGTCAAAGGTTGACAGGGTTGATATGGGCCTCCTTTAGAGGAGGTTTATATACAAAATAACATCGCAAAGGGAGAGGGTTCGATTGAAGAAAAGCCTGAGTATTCTTTCCACACTGTTATTGGTCTGTGTTTTGGCCGGCTGTATGAGCAACAGCGGTGAACCCGCTGCAGGGTCCGCCAAGCCTGATGCCACAAGCGCATCGGACAAAGGCACAACGACCGCCTCTGATAAACCGGTTACGATCAAGTACGTCATTCCAGGCACGGAACCGAAAAGCTGGCAGGAAGTGAAAGCAGCCGTCAATAAAAAGCTGTTGGCTGACGGGGTGAACGTGCAAATTGAGGAGCAATATATCGATTGGTCCGCCTGGGATCAGAAGCTGAACTTAATGCTGTCTACAGGCGAAGACCTGGATATGTTCCATGTCATGAACGATGTGGTTTCGCTGTCCAACTATATCGCCCGGGGCGCTGTGAAAGACATCTCGGCGGAGCTCAATCAATACGGCCCGAATATCAAAAAGGTGATCGCCAAAGATATTTTCAATGCGGTAACGAAGGACGGCAAGACTTACGGGATTCCTTCGAACTGGATGGAGCCGGCAACGGTCGATGTGTTCACCTCCAATGATTTCCTTTTCAAAAAGTACGGCATCAATCCGCTCGTGAAAACGCCGCAAGAAATGCTCGATGCGATGGAGAAGTTATATAACGCTGCACCGGCACCGAAGCCGCAATATCCGTTCACGCTGAGCCATATTTCTTCGACAGGAGAAGATTTCTTGCACCGCACCTTCGATTCTTATCCGTTCGACGTTCGCGATGGCATCGCGATGATTACGAAAGACGGCAAGGCGAAGAACTGGGTCGAGAGCGATGAGTTCAAGCAGGAAAGCGCCTTTTTCCGCCAAGCGTATCAGAAAAAACTGATTAACCCTGACGTTTTGACGCTGAAGCAAGATCAGGTGCAAAAATCAGTTAATGAAGCGAATTGGGGCTTCTCGATGGGCACCATCTCGGCCACGCAGACTCAACTGGATCAATATTTGCAAGGGGCAAAATTGGATGATTTTACACTGCAGGAGTTTAATCCGGATAAAGGACACTATCGCTTCACGAATGCGAAAAACTTGAACGTCGTCGCTGCCAACAGCAAGCACCCGGACGCTGCAGTGAAGTTCATGAATTGGCTGTACGCCAATCAGGAGAACTATGACCTCTTCATCTATGGTATCGAAGGCAAAACGTACAACAAAGCCGGCGACAAAGGGATGACGCCTGTGCTGGATGCGGATACAAAAAATTCGCTCGTTCCGAATGCCGACTGGATGATCGGCAACTTGAACTACATTCGCGTCGGCGACATTGTCAAAGCTACCCGCAAGCTGTACGAGGTTCAGCCTGATGCCAAGAACTTCATCTCCTCCGGCTTCTTCTTCGACGCTTCGCCAGTGAAAACGGAAATGGGCAATGTCAAAGCGGTCATCACATCCGATGTGGCTCCGATCTATGCCGGCGTTGCGGACTATGACAAGAATATCAAGCAAGCCCAGGATAAATTGAAAGCAGCCGGCGTTGATAAAGTCATTGCCGAGTATCAAAAGCAGCTGGATGCTTATCTCGCCACGGCGAAGCAATAAAGGAGTGGGGCAGCGTATGAAGATGACAAAGGAAACCTTGAGCAGCAGCTGGCAGTTGGGCCCTTTTCTAAAAGCGGACGCGGTTAATCCTTGCCTGGAACCGGATACGACAAGCCGCTTCGTCTGTCCGATGACCGGTGGCGACGTCCAATGGGAGGAGAAGGACGTGTTCAACCCGGCGGCTGTTGTTCGCCACGGCAGCGTCCACCTTCTCTACCGGGCCGAGGATACGGTCGGCCGCCATGCCGGAACGTCGCGGATCGGTCTGGCGAGCAGCGTCGATGGACGCCATTTCGCGAAGCGGCCTGAGCCGGTGCTCTTCCCCGCACCAGATGCATTTCAGCATCTGGAATGGGAAGGCGGCTGCGAGGACCCGCGAATCGTCCAGGATGAAGCAGGCACCTATTACCTCACGTATACCGCCTATGACGGGCACAAAGCGAGACTGTGCGTCGCCTCAAGCCCGGATTTGCTCAGTTGGACGAAGCACGGCACGGCATTCGGCAATGCTGTGAACGGCAAATACAGCGATATTTGGTGCAAATCCGGCTCCATCGTAACACGCCGGGAGGGTGAACGATTTATTGGCGCTAAGGTAAATGGCAAATACTGGATGTATTGGGGTGAGTCGCATATTTATGCAGCGACATCCGACGATTTGATTCGTTGGGAGCCTGTGGAAACGAATGATTTTCGCGGCTACACCGCGGAGCCGGTGCTGGCTCCAGTGCTGCGCAGGCGGCAGCACCGGTTTGACAGCACGCTGATTGAGCCGGGGCCGCAAGCGGTTATCACGGAGAACGGCATCCTGCTCATCTATAACAGCCGCAACGATGAGAAGCATGGCGATCCCGCCTATGCCCCTGGGGCGTACTGCGCCGGGCAAGCACTGTTCGACCTCGTAGACCCTGCGGTCGTCATCGCCCGATCGTCCGAACCCTTCCTCGTGCCTGACAAAGATTACGAAATTAGCGGACAAGTGAACCACGTCTGCTTTGTCGAAGGCTTGGTCTACCATCAGGATGAGTGGTTGCTGTACTACGGTACGGCGGATTCGAAAATAGCCGTAGCTGTCTGTAAAGGATAGCACGATAGCCCTAACGGGGATGAGTTCTCTAAGTTCTCTTCCGTTAGGGCTTTCTATGTGCTTGCGTCAGCTGTAAAGCTTAAAACTTGAACTTGCCTACCGCTGCGTTCAACTCTTCAGCAATGATGTTCAAGCTGCTGGCCGAATCCGTAATGCCATGCTGCGAGGACAGCTGCTGCTCCGCCGTTTCCGCGACGTGCTGTGCGTAGTGGTACGAATTTTGCGCATGGGCGTTCGTCTCCGCCACCGAAGCGGCTACTTCTTCCGACGTCGCCGCCATTTGCTGCGCACCGGCCGCCACCTCTTGAATGCACTCCGCCACTTTGCCCGTCACTTCAAAAATCCGCTGAAACGATGCCTCTGCTGTGTGTACAATAGCTTTGGCTTCGTCCACGGCTTGCAAACAGTCTTCCATCGTTTGCACGGCTGTGCCGGTGTTGCCGAGCATGAGCGCAATCATCTCCGTAATGCGGCTCGCGAATTGCGCCGATTGCTCGGACAGCTTGCGCACTTCACCGGCGACAACGTGGAAGCCTCTGCCCGCTTCGCCGGCACGCGCCGCTTCAATCGCAGCGTTCAGGGCGAGCAGGTTCGTTTGCTTGGCGATGCCGCCAATCATGCCGATCATATCGCCGATTTCTTGCGATTGGCTTTCGAGATGCTGAATCACCTCATGCGCCCGGTGCACGATATCCGCCATGCCCGTCATGCTGGCAATCAGCATTTGCAAATCCTGTTCCCCTTGCTTCGCTTCCCGGAATGCTTCCGTCGAAATATCCGCCACTTCCGAGGATGTCTCCGCAATCCGCTGCACGCCCGTCGCCATTTCCGTCATCGCCGTTTGCGTATCCGAATAGCTATTCACCTGGATTTCGGCCCCGGCGGCCACCTTATGCATGACTTCCACCACCTGGTTGGAAGCCAGCGAGCTGAGTTCGGAATGCGCCAGCAGCGATTGCGAAGAGTCGGCCACATGTGCAGACGCCTGGTGAATTTGCTCTAAAATCTGACGGACATTCGTCTTCATGCTCTTCAAGGAAGCAACCAGCTCGCCGATTTCATCACGATTTCTAACTTTGATGTCCGTATCATGCAAATTCCCTTGCGATACTTCCTGTAAGGATCTGGAAACCATTCGCACAGGTTTGGAAATGTTATAGGTAATCCACGATGCAAGCATAATCCCCAGCAGTACGGCTGCAGCCAGCACATAGACCATGTTCATTTGTCCGCGATGATAAATATCGGCACTGCTCGTTGAAGCCGCAGCAGCTCCCTCATGCTTCAATTGAACGAGAACATCGAGATATTTTTGCAGGTTCGTGAACGTTTTGCCCGCATCACCGATGAGCGCCTGCACCTCAGTCCCCCACTTGCCGGAAGCTTTGCCCGCCGGGGTTTCTTGGCTGAGTGCAACGAACTTCTCGTGAAACTTTTTATAAGCTTCCCATTGCGCTTGGAAGGCGTCAAAATTTCGTTTCTCCTGCTCATCCCCAAGCGTACCCGCGAATTGCTTCACCTGCTCGTCCACTTTGTAAATGCCAGCAAGCGCTTGGGTAGCTGTTGTCTGCAACTGACTTGGATCGTTCAAAATCAGCAGCTGCATGTCGAGCGATTTTACATTTTCCGCTAAATAGCTGAGCGAATTGATCGCTTCCACGCCTGGCATCCACGTTTGGCTGATCTCATCACTCTTGCTCTGAATCAAATGCATGTTGGTCAAGCTCATCCATCCGACGGCTCCAGTCAGCATCAAAATAATCGTAAAACTAACAAATAATTTTTTGCCTACGGTCAATCTTATTTTTGGCAAACGCATGAACAGACTTCCTCTCTCTTTTCAGTATGCCTCATAGACTTCGACAAAATCTGATAAGAAGAGTTTAAAACAGATTCGTAAAATGTGTATAAAATACATGTGCAATTTGTGTATTTTTGTTAACATTTCCAAAACAGACACCACTTTTTGTACAAAAAAACCGCCGTTAGCTGCTCCTAGTCTTTTACCCGCTTCTGTTGTAGAATAATGTAAGACTCATTAACGGTGGACCCGGCTCGTGCAGAGGCGGTTTGTTTCATAGAGAGAGACATTTTGAAGGAGATGACATTCCGTGACCAACAACCTAGAAATAACATTAAGCACAACGAAGAAAACCAAGCCACAATCCGACCAGCTTGGATTCGGCAAATATTTTACAGATCACATGTTCATGATGGATTACGCTTTGGAACAAGGGTGGCATTCCCCGCGCATCGTGCCTTATCAGCCGATTACTCTCGATCCTGCCGCGAAAGTGTTTCATTACGGACAGACCGTTTTCGAAGGGCTTAAAGCGTACCGGACGGCCGACAACCGCATTTTGTTGTTTAGACCTGCCAACAACTTTCAGCGCTTGAACCATTCCAACAACCGTCTAAGCATCCCGCCCATCGACGAGAACTTCCTTTTGGATGCCCTGAGAAAGCTGGTCGCGGTCGATCAGGACTGGATCCCTTCTGCAGAAGGCACGTCTTTATATATCCGTCCATTTATTATCTCGACGGAAGCTGCGCTGGGCGTCGCTCCATCGCATAATTACCAGTTCATGATCATCCTGTCTCCTGTCGGCTCCTATTATGCCGAAGGTATCCACCCCGTGAAGATCAATGTCGAGAACCACTACGTGCGCGCGGTGCCGGGAGGTACGGGTGCAGCCAAGACAGCCGGCAACTATGCCGCCGGGCTCAAAGCGCAGGAAGTCGCCAGCGACAGAGGCTATTCGCAAGTGCTGTGGCTGGATGGCGTGGAGCGCAAATATATCGAAGAAGTCGGAAGCATGAACGTTTTCTTCAAAATTAACGGGGAAGTTGTGACCCCTGTATTGAACGGCAGCATCCTCGACGGCATCACCAGAAACTCCGTGATTACCCTGCTCAAGCATTGGGGCGTGCCAGTCGTTGAGCGTAAGCTTTCGATTGACGAGCTGTATGAGAGCTATGTCAACGGCACACTGGAGGAAGCGTTCGGCACCGGTACGGCCGCTGTCATTTCCCCGATTGGCGAGCTCTTCTGGGAGAACCATCAGATGAAGATCAATCAGGGACATACAGGCGAGCTGTCCAAGCGGGTTTATGACACACTGACAGGCATTCAAAATGGCAGCGTCGCCGATCCGTTCGGGTGGGTCGTTGAAGTGAAATAAAGGCAAGGGATACCTTGTCCCGATAAGGTCAGCCTGTTGGCACAGGTTGGCCTTTTTTCTGCCTATTCGCGGACGCTTTGACGCTTCCATAGCTGTGCCCCTGCTTCTACTCAACACTAATTTCCCTCTTTCCACTATCCCTTCTGCTCAGATTAAGCTACCTCCACTCCCGCACCCCCGCTTCTACTCAACACTAATTTCCTTCTTCCCACTATCCCTTCTGCTCAGTTTGGAATAACGTTCTTCAGATATCTCACTCACTTTGATTGAACGTCTTTTTCTGAGCCATAGGGATAGTGGCGCGAACACGCTACCGTTAGATGCTATCCTGCAAAAACAGCAGGATATTTGAGAATATCCGCACCAGCAGCCAGATATCCTACAATTACGATAGGATTTTGCTCCAAACGGGCGATTTCGGTGGCAATGCGCCGCCGAAACGCAAAAAAATCCTGCTGTTGTTGCAGGATAACAAACGCTCGCAGCAGCACGCCGACGCGGCCGACGCAGCAAGCAGCACCGTAGGGGCCACCTGCTTCGCCAGTATCGGAAGATCACGCCGGCATCAGTTTTTGTGTCCGCCAAGCAGCTGACGCTGCATCCACTCGTTGCGGACCATCGGATCTCCATCATTGAGCAATGCAGCGTACATTCGTTTGCGCAGCTGCTGCACCAATTCATGCCGGGCTGGATCACCGATCCGGTTATACAGCTCGTGTGGATCATCCTCCAAGTCGTATAACTCATCGACGTCGGTCAAGTTCCACACATACTTCCATTTTTTGCTGCGCAGCATCCGCTGCGTGTACAGCCCGAATTGCTGGCCATTATAGCTGGCTATCACTTCTTCTCTCGAGCTGGCCGAAGCACCGGCCCGCCCCGTCATCCACGGCAGCATCGACCGCCCATGCATCGCATGCTCGCACGGCGGGGCCATCCCGCACACCTCCAAAATCGTCGGCGGCAAATCCAACAAATTATAGACCAGCTCATCGCTTCGATGTCCGGCTGGAATTACACCCGGCATCCTCATGATGAGCGGAACCTTGACGACGTCCTCATACATGACGTAGTGCTTATCCATCATGCGATGGCCACCACACATGTCACCGTGATCCGACGTGAAAATAACCCACGTCGCCTCCGCAAGCCCAAGCTCCTCCAGCCGATGCAGGAGCTTGCCGACCGCATCGTCAAGCTGGCTGATGACGGCGTAATAACGAGCAACGATCGGCGCCCATTCCTCCCAGCCGAACGACTCGATTCCCCAATTGCGGAGCTGCTGCGATTGGATGTAAGGTTTGCCGTGCAGGGTATCGGCAAAACTCCCCCATTCTTTCGCATCCTCTGGCGTGTACAGCGATGCAAACGGCTGCGCCGGCCGGCACGGCAGATGCGGCTCGTTGAAATTAACCCGAAGCTGCCAAGGCTGGCCCGTCTCTGATAAACGCTCCAGGAGCTGCTCTGCTTGCATGGCAGTAAAATGGGTTAACGTATGTTCCAACGGCAGCGGATCCGGCTCGCCGAAATATCCGTTCGTGTAAGCCACTTCCGGATAATCCATCTTCATCATACTGCGGTGCAAAGCTGCGCTGTCGACATAATGATCGTACCCATAAGAGACAGGCGTATACTCCGGGTGCACATCCCATTTGCCGATATACCCGCATTGGTAGCCCTGCTCCTGCAGCGATCTTGCCCACGAGTAAGCCGTTGGCGCAAGCGCGCCGACCTTCAATCCCATGGTGTAATTCCATAAGCCGCCAAATACCTCCGGCCGCTGTCCGCAAATCAAAGATTGCCGAGCCGGTGCACACACAGGAAAATGCGTAAAGGCCTCATCGAACCATACCCCTTCAGCAGCCAAACGATCCAAATGCGGGGTATGCACAGGAGCACCCCCCGCATAGCCAAGACAGTCAACCCGCAGCTGATCGGCCATAATCAGCAAAATATGCGGACGCGCCGCTCCATCCTGCTTCACACCCTATTACCTCCCCGCCCCATCACGGTACCTCACAACCGCCTCATCAAAAATCTCCCGCTGCGGACACTTTATCCATGCATCCCAGCTCAAACCGTACTGCTGCAAGATCTGTTGAATCCGATTGCGAAACGGCAAGCCCACCTCGAGCTGCGCCCGCATCGGATCCCTCCGTTCTCCCAGCTGTTGCTGCACCCAATCGGCGAGCTGGCGCTCGAACCGATCAGCGTGCTCAACGAGCTGTTCGGCCAGATTCACGTTCTCCTCCGCATCGGTGCGGAGATCGAACAGCTCCCGCATCGGACGTAGGTAAGGACCCGAGTCGAGCGTTTGTATAAATTTATAATCACGCGTCACAATGCCACGTGAAGCCTGCCAAGCGCATTCACTTAGATAAATACGCTCCTGCGTCCCCTCCTGCGCGCCGTCAATGACAGGCCAGAGACTCAAGCCATCGATCCGCTCCGCAGGATTCAAAGATAACCCTGCAGCTTCCATCACCGTCGGCATCAAATCCACGTGCTGAACAAGCCCGCCGATCCGCTTGCCAGGCGCAATCCGCTTCGGCCATCTCATGATGACCGGAACCCGGACTGTCGTTTCGTAAAGCCCGCAATGGTCCCAATAAATCCCATGCTCCGTCAAGCTCTCACCGTGATCCCCGAACAAGACCAGCAGCGTGTCCTCGTACAGCCCTTCTTGAATGAGCAGCTGATCCAACTCTTGCAGACGATCGTCCAAATAGCGGACTTCAGCGTCATACAGCGCATCGATATAATCAGAGTCCGTCACCGGCCCCAAATGTTCATAGTGATGATGCTTAAAAAATGGATAAGCCGGATGGTTATATGCACCATCCATACTCCGATTGGCAGGGTCGTACGGATCACGTCCTTGCTCATAGAACGGTGTCACATATTCCTTCGGAGGCAAATATGGCGTATGCGCATCCCAATAGTGCAAAAACAGAAAAAAGGGCTCCTGCTTATGCTCACGAATCCACGGAAAAGCCAGCGCATTCACAGTGCTTCCGTCGATATGCCGCTGCCCGCCGACCGAATTGATGTAATAGCGGTACCCCCGTGCGAACCATTCTTTCAGCTGATACAAATTATCGACGGCTGCAGTCGTAAAACCTTCCCTGCGCAGCAGCTCGGGCAGCCAGGTGCCGCTTTTTGCCAAATGGGTCAGCGACGAACCGTGTGATACGATCCCCGTATGAATGCCCAGTTTTCCGGTAAAAATGCCCGTATGTGCAGCCTCGGTCGGGATGTCGGCAGCATAAGCCCGCTCGAACAGCACCCCTTCCGAAGCGATGCGATCGATATAAGGGGATGTCGGCTTCGTATAGCCGTAGCATCCCAGACGCGAAGCTCTCAACGTGTCAAGGGAGATGAAAACAATATTCATACCGATTCCCTCCGTTTTTGCCCGCAGCGCGCCAAATAGCTCATAATCTGATCCACATTGTTGTCCAAACTTTCCAAATCCGTCCGCACCGTGAGGTCCGGCATTTCCGGCAATTCGTAAGGATCACTGATCCCTGTAAAATTCGCCAGCTTTGTCTCCCTCGCTTTGGCATACAAGCCTTTTACGTCTCTGCGTTCACACTCCGTCAGCGGGCAGTCGACGAATATTTCCACATAGCCCGGCAGCTCGCTGCGCGCATAATCCCGCATCTCCCTGTAGGGCGTAATCGCCGACACCAGCACCGTAACATCATTGCGTGACAAAAGCTTGCTGATATAAACCATGCGCCGGATATTATCCATCCGGTCTTCCCTGCTGAAGCCAAGGCCTTTGGAAATCGTGGCGCGCAGCTCGTCGCCGTCCAGCAGCTCAACCTGTCGGCCTGCTGCTTGCAGACGCTTCAACAACGCTCGCGCGGTCGTTGTTTTCCCTGCACCGGATAAGCCTGTAAACCAGATGACAGGGCTGTTCAATGGATTCATGCTGCGCTTCCTCCTCTAACTTCACCGTTAAGATGCTCCGGTCAACTCGATCACCTTGCCGCCGTTCTCCTGCGATTGAATCGCCGCTTCAATCAGCGACTGCACGGCCAAGCCGTCCGCGCCGGAAGCCTCGATCCGCTCAGGCGTCACTTCACCCTGCACTTGCCGGATAAACATATCAAGACGCGAGCGGAACGTCGCATCGAACCCTGCAAAGCCGCCCAGCACCGGGTTGCGGTACGCGCTGAGCTCTTCCTGGCCATGCCGATACAGCGTCAGTGCCTCATAGACATTATCCAGAACAAAGCGTCCCCGCTGCCCGGCAACTTCGCAAGCTTCAATCGGGTGCTTATTGTCCATGTCATAGCTGCCCATGAGATGCCCGACCGCACCGGAGGCGAATTCGAGATTGATCGAGGCGGTTGACCACACCGATCGTCCGGGAGCTTTCGTCATAAACGCCTGAACGCGCTTCACCTCTCCGGCAAAATACCGCAGCACATCAAAGGAGTGTGGATGCAGCGCCCTCATATGGAGCCAAGGACTCGAATCCTTGGGATTACCGATCGTCAGTTTCATATTGACAAAAAGAAGGCTGCCCAGCTCCCCCGCTTCGATCCATTGCTTGGCTTTCAGCGCCATCGGGGTGAACCGATGATTCAGGTTGCACCCCAAGCGCACGCCTCGCTCCCTGGCGAAGCTCACCATTTCTCTCGCCTCGCTCAGATCGTTGGAGAGCGGCTTTTCCACCAGCACGCTCTTGCCGGCGGAGATGGCCGCCATGGCCGGCGCATAATGATGCGAACCGTTCTCGACCCCGCCTGTGGCGACGCTCACGATATCGATCTCTTCCTGTTCCAGCATGCTGGACACATCGTAGTAAGCCTTCACGCCGAACAAGTTGGCGGCTTGATCCGCCAGCTCGCGGTTCAGGTCACAGACGGCGACCAGCTCGGCTTCCGGATGCTCCTGATAGGAGCGGCAATGAATGCGCCCGATATTGTTTAGGCCGACGACCGCAATCTTCTGCTTCTTTGGCATGGCGCCATCTCCTCCGTTCATTAAGCTTCCTTCGAAGCCGCAGTCGCCGCTTTCGCTTCAGCGGCTTCAGCGTTTTCAGCGGCTTCCGCCTTTTCCTTCGCTTGCAGCTTGCGTGCCGAAGAAGGCGATTTGATATGCATGGAATCGTACGCTTGCTGCGAGGAAGTGAACGCGCCGACGCCCAGACCATGCCAGTTCAAATTCGTATAGATCGGGTTCGTCCGGCTTGTAGCCTGCTCTCTGGTGTGAATATGCGCCTCCATGCGGGCAGTCAGCAGCTGCACGATCCCCGGCTCCTGCTCAGCGACGTTATGCTGCTCATCCGGGTCTTGAATTAGATTATAGAGCTCTACAGTCGGCTTAAAATGCAGATCCGGCTCCAACGCCACGATCAGCTTCCATTCCGGCGTCCGCCAGCCGTGCTTGCGCATCCATGTGCACTCCGTAATATACATCTCGCTCTCCGTGACATGCGGCTCATTGCGTACCAGCGGCATTAAGCTGCGTCCGTCATAAGCAGTACCCGTATCGATGCCCAGCAGCTCCATAATCGTCGGCATGACATCTTTAATTTGCGTAGCGCTGCTGACGCGCTTGCCTGCCGGCACCTTGCCCGGGTACCGCAGGATGAGCGGGATGCGCAAGTTCGATTCATACAGCCCATGATGATCATAATAGCATTCGTACTCATTCAAGGTCTCGCCATGGTCGGCCGTAACGACGACCAACGTCTCCTCTTCCAGTCCAAGCTCAGCCAATTGGGTAAAAAGCGCTTGAATCGACGCATCCATATAAGCAATGGCGCCATCATACTGTGCGTCGATGTAGGTGCTGTCTGTACAACCTTCAGGGAACCAGGATTTGAAGTAGTCGACGAAAGGTTTAAACTCATACAAGCCGTCCAGAGAATGATTGCCCGGATCCTTCTCATCGCCGCCATAGAATATGCGCTCGAACGGCTGCGGCGGCAAATAAGGCGAATGCGGATCCATATGCCGCAAAAATAAGAAGAATGGCTTGTCGTCATCCGCCAGCCGCTTCAGCTCGGGCAAGGTAACGGCGTTCAAATTCTCCGCTTTCGGACAGCGGCCGGTTTCATCCGCCAGCCACGCTTCATAATCCAAATACGTCTGGAAGCCTTTGGCTGAAGGATTGCCCGTGAAACCGACGCATGTCGTATTGTATCCCTGCTCGCCAAGCACTTCGGCCAGCGTCTTCACATGATCGCCAAGCGGCCCGCCATGGCGCAGCGCGACGACATCCGTGCTGAAGCAATCCATTCCTGTCAGCATGGAAGCATAACCAGGTGTTGTCGGAATGCTGGGCGAGAAGTGCTGCTCGAACAGCACTCCGTCTTCACTGAAGCGGTCAAGGTGCGGGGTCGTCAGGCGGTGATATCCATAACTGCTCATATGGTCTCTGCGCAGGCTGTCAATCCCGAGCAGCAGAAGGTTCGGTCGTTTATTTTGCGTCATCGCTCAAGCTCCTTTATACAGGGGATTTTAAAGATTGAAACACCGCGTTCAAGTAGCCTCTGCTCTCGGCAGCCACAGTGGCGAGCTGCGCTAACGAGTGACCGTTCGCGCCGATAACTTCCAGATTGACGGGACCGTCATAGCCGCTTTCCACCAACACCTTGCAGTAGTCAATCAAGTTAATATCGCCACGGCCGCAAGCCTGCGCCTCGATCGGTCCCGGACCCGCCTGACGCCCTTTGCAGTCGCGGATGTGGATATGCTTGACCCGGCTGACCACTTGCGCCAGTGCGATTTCGGGATCTTCGTTTGCCCGATAAATATGGCTGGGGTCCATATCGATCCCGAACGAAGTTGAATCAATACTTGCCATCGCCTCTAAGGTCGTCGGCGTATTATAGACCGATTGCCCGACATGCGCCTTCACACAGAGGGTGACGCCATGCTCGCCGGCCAATTGGGACAGCCGGGATAGTTTATCGATGGAAGCGGCCAAGTCTTCCTCGACATTGGACTTCCCGCCCGGGCCTACATTAACGATCGGGATGCCAAGCTCACGCGCAGCTTGAAACGCCAGCTTCAGCCGCTCTTCATCCAAGGAGGCGACCTCCATAGACAGCAGCTTCAGGCCCAGATCCTCGGTGATTTGCTTGATTTCCGCAGCTTGCTCGCTCCAACGGTCCAGCTCCAGATGCTCGCACATCCCTTTGATCGCTGCGATCTCAATCCCGTCGTAACCGCAAAGCTGAATATGCTTGGCTGCCGTCGCAAAATCGTATTCCTTGAACAAAACAGAGTTGATGCCTAATTGAACCATATGATCACCCTCCTATGATTAAAGTTCGACAATACTGGAAGTTTCGAACGAACGAATCGCGCCTTCGATAATTTTCTGCGCTCGCAGCGCATCCTCGCCGGAACCATTGATCTTGTCATAAGGTGTTCCAGCGGACAACTGTTCAATCCAATCGCTGATCCGGCTTTTGAACGTTTCCGGGAAAGCTTTCATCCCGCCCAGATAGCTATAGCTTTCTGTCTCGATGCCCTGACGCGGATAGAACGTCAGCTGCTCACAGGCATCCTCCAGCACGAAGCGGCCTTTGGAGCCGACCAGTTCGCAGAGCTCCAGCCCATAGCTGGCTCCGGCATCATAGCTGCCCACCAAATTGCCGATCGCCCCATTCTCGAATTCGAGGATGATTTGCGTATTCGACCAGATTTGCCGGCCTTCGCCCTTCATCATGAAAGCACCGATCCGCTTCACATCACCGCAGAAATAACGAATCACATCAAAGGAGTGCGGATGCAAAGCCCGCAGGTGAAACCACGGGGACGTCTCCACCGGATTGTTAATCCACATCCGCATATTGATCATGTGGAGCTTGCCCAAGCGGCCATCTTCGACCCACTGCTTCGCCCGCTCCGCCGCCGGTGTGAAGCGATGGTTCAAATTCACGCCATAAGGCAGCTGCTTCTCCCGGGCAAGCGCTACCATTTGTTCGCCCTCTTCGATGTGGTTCGAGATCGGCTTCTCGCCGAGCACCGGGATGCCTGCGCGCAGCAGCTCCATCGTCGGTGCGAAATGCTCGCCACCGTTCTCCTCGCCCTTCGTGGCGACACTGACGGCATCCAGCGCAATTCCGCTAGCCAGCATCTCCTGCACACTGTAGAATGCCCGGCAGCCGTACTTCTCAGCGGCCTTATCGGCTTTTTCCTTCACAATGTCGCATACCGCCACAAGCTCAGCTTTGGGATGATCTTTATACACGCCTGCATGAATGGACCCGATATTGCCAACTCCGACAACCGCTACTTTCAGCGTCATGATATTACCTCCGATTGAGATTGGATTTGTAAGGAAGACTCCCTGTACTGACCTGGTGAACAGCCTACTTTGCGTCGGAACAACTGGGAGAAAAAGGAAGGGTCTTCATAACCAACCCGATTGGCAATATCGATCACTTTCTCGTCGCCATCCAACAAATATTGCTTGGCGCGCTCAATCCGGATTTGATGAATCCGCTCCGTGACCGTCAGCCCTGTCTCCTGTTTGAAAATCCGGTTTAATTGCCTGCTGCTGATGTTAAAGAACGTGCACAAGTCAGGTACAGCCAGCTTCTGGTCAAAATGACGCTCCAGAAATCCGTTGATCCGGCGGATCAGCACGGTGCGCTCTTTCACAGCCGGCTTGTAAGCGAGGCTCGCGCCTTCGGCATAAAACCGTGACAGCATGATCAGCAATTGCAGCAGCTGCAGGCGAATAATCGTCGTATAGCCCGGCCTCCGCTGCTCCCACTCGACCATCATCGCTTTGAGCAGCGCATAGACTTCTTCGGCCTTCCCGCCCGCCAGATTCAAGCGGTGATGGAAGCGCTCGCTGGCATCCAGGAACGGATACACGTAGAAGTAATCCATCGAGCGGCACACGCCCAGCTCCCTTAGCATGACTTCGCTAATCAGCTCCGGCATGAACAGGCAGTTAATAATTTCGATCCGCTCACCCGGCATCGTTTGATAAGCATGCACTTCGCCAGGGTTAATGATGAACACGTCGCCAGCGCGGATCCTATAGCCTTGACCTTCGAACAGGTGCTCCGCCTGACCGTCTACCAAGAAGACGAGCTCAACGAAATCGTGCGAGTGCTCGGTAGTCCGATGATCTCTGTCGTGGACGTACGTCCCGATGCTGAAAGGACAATTGCTGTCTTGCATAAACTGTGATTTGCGCAGCTGACTTACCATCGTTACGGCGCGCCCCTTTCTATTGCTCGTTATCCGTCATGCTTGTTAACATCTTCGGCGCTTCCTCTGCAGCTTTCCTTTTTATCATAAGAGCGTCCGGGCTCGCTTGCATTGCCGATTGCGACATCTTCATAGTCGATTGCGCCATCCCAAGGCTGGATTAGGCCCTATAAGGGCGGCAGGCAGCGATTACCCTTTCACCGCACCTGCCGTCATTCCTGCAATAATGCGCTTATTGAAGAATAAGAACATCACCAAAGGAGGGAGCGAAATCAAGACGACATCGGCGAAAAGCAGGTTCCAATTCGTCAAATACATGCTCATGAAATTGTACAGCGTCAGCTGGACCGTCGCGTTCTCTGCGCCTGGCAGGAAGTACAGCGGATTGACGAAGTCGTTGAATATGTTCACCGACGTAATAATAATAATCGTGGATGTGACCGGTTTCAGCAGCGGAAAAATGATGTGCGTGAACAGCTTGAAGCCGCCACAGCCGTCCATAAAGGCGCTCTCGTCAATGTCTCGCGGAACGGAAGCGGTGAATGCCTTATACAAAATGGCGCAAAAAGGAAAGTGCAGGGCGATTTCCACCAGGGTCAGGCCCGCCAACGTTTTGAACAGGTTTAACGAATTGAGCACCCAGATCGTCGGGACAACGGCAGGCGGAATCATTAATCCGGCGAGAATGAAAAAGTTCAGCGTTGCCGCCCCCCGAGTTCTTTCCCGCCGTTGCAGGACGAAACCGGCCAAGGAGCTGACAAATATAAGGCCCGCCAGGGACAGAACGGTCAGCAAGGTACTGTTGTAGAAAGCGCGGATCAGCATATGCTCCGAGGCGCTGAGAACGGCAGCATAGTTGTCAATAATGTGAAACGCCGTCGGCCAAGCCATCGTCATATCAGCCGCAGCCGCACCGGATTTGAAAGAATTAATGATGACAAAGTAGAACGGAATCCAGAAGATGACAGTCGACAGGACAAGCAGCACCAGCGTCACCAGCACCTTCCCGGTAATCGCGGTTGCGCTGCTTTTGCGTACAGCCGTATTGGCTGTGGAATCGCGCACGACGGTGTTCATAGCTCAACCTCCCGTCTGTTTAAGAACATATACAGCGGGAAGGCGAGCACGGATATCCCGATAAACAAAATGACGTTGCCTGCTGTTGCCAATCCATAGAAGCCCGCTTGGTATTGCTTATATATGATCGATGCGATCAAGTCGGTGGAAAAGCCCGGACCGCCCCGAGTCGTGGCCCAAATCAGGTCGAAGGTACGCAAGCCCCCGATAAAGGACAAAATAATGACCGAGTTCATCGCAGGTCTGCTGAGCGGAAGCGTAATGTGCCAGAAGCTGCGGAACTTGCTGCCGCCGTCAATTCTTAGCGCTTCATAGTAATGCTGCGGAATGGACATAATCCCGGCGATATAGATCACCGTCGCGATGCCCACGCCTTTCCACACATCAATGAAGGCGACTGAAAACAGCGCCAGCTTCGTATTGCCCAGCCAATCCGGCCCTGGAATCCCGATTGCGGCGAGCGCCGTATTGATGACACCCTGCGTAGGATGCATCATCGTACTAAAGGCGATCCCGACAGCGATCGTACTAAGCAGCGTCGGGAAGAACACCATGGAGCGGAAATAATCTTTGAACCAAATTTTGGAGGTCAGCAGCGTCGCCAGCAGCAGGGCCAATATCACTTTCAGCCCGCACGTGACGACCGCATAAATCAGCGTGTTGCGAAAACCGATGCGCAGCGACGTTTCTTCGAAGAACATCTGGTAATTCTCAAAACCGATATAGGTCCATTTGGTCAGCGTCCAGCGCGTCATGCTGAAAAATAACGACATGACGGTCGGAAGCAGGTAGAACGTAAAATAAATGATGCCTGCCGGCAGCAAAAAGAACAGTGAATACATCTTTTTTTGCGATAAGGTCATCCGTTTCCCTCCCTTAAAGCCCAGTCCCGCCTCAATCGGCGGGACCGGAATTCGGTATAACTACTTTTTACCAACCCGTCAGGTTCAATTGCTGCGCCTGCTTCTTCACGTCTTTGTCGTAATCGGCTGCGCCATCCGCTGCCGACTTCTGGCCTGTGCCTACCTCGATCAGGATACTTTCCAGATTCGGCCCTTTCACCGGTGAGACGAACTCGAGCGCCGGCGCTGTTTTGCCTGCATCGAAGTATGTCTGCATATCTTTAATGGCGTCGTAAGCATCATCCGGCACATTGATGCCTTTGATTACATAAGGGCCATTCGCCTTACTTTTGCTCATATAAGCTTTCATGCCGTCCGGGGAGATCAGGTAGTCGAGGAACTTCTTGGCTGCGTCCACATTTTTACTCTTCTTATTGATATACAGCGCGTTCGGCATCCATACCGTAAAACCGTTAATACTGGCATTATCGCTTGGAATCGGGAAGACGCCGATATCTTTAATTTTGTCCGGATAGTTAGCCGCCAGCGCGTCGACGGCACTGGTCAGCATCGGATACTGGACGCCAGTCCCTTCCGCCAGCATTTTCAGCGCATTGTCGTAAGTCGTGGCCAGGAAATCCTTATTCATGTAGCCCTTGGCGAACGTTTCTGCCGTCATTTCAAAACCGCGCAAAGCGGCTGGCGTTGTCGCGAATTTCGCCTTGTTCCCTGTATAGTTCTGAACAAAGCTGGCATCCTGCGCCTGTACGTTGAATTCATTGCCCAGCACATAGAGCTGCGAGGTCCACGTTGTTTTGTAGGAACCGATGACAGCCGTCTTGCCGGACGCTTTGATCTTATCACTGTTGGCGATAAATTCCGCCCACGTCTTCGGAACGGACAAGCCGAGCTCGCTATAAACGCGCTTGTTGTACATAATGCCGCCAACGTTGGACGAACCGGCGGGAACGCCGTATACTTTGCCGTTCGAGCTAACCGTCTGTTTGAAGGAATCCAACAGCTTATCCATATAAGCTTCCTTCGTCAGCTCCACGAAGTTCTCTTCCGGATTGAGCGCTTGGAAGAGCGATCCGGAGTTGTAGAAGAGGATGTCCGACATCTCGCCTGTCGCCAGCCTTGTTTTCACCAAGTTATCGCCTTCCGTACCGTCAGGCTTAATATCGAACTTGATTTTGATGTTCAGTTTCTTCTCTGCATCGGCAGCTACGGCCTGCAGCGCCGGGTATGCCGTTCCGGTCGTGCCGGTAAGCAATGTCAGTGTTTTCATCTCGGCGGGCTTGCTGTCTGCCGGTTTGCTGTCGGTCGTTTGCGCTGGTTTGGTGTCGGTCGTGGCAGGCGTCGTCCCGCCTGTCGTCTGGGTCTGGCCTTGGGAGCAGCCCGCTGTTACGACAGTTAGTAAAGCGGCACAAGAAAGCATTGCAAGGAACTTGTTCTGATTCATCCTTTTTTTTCCTCCCTTTTCGAACTTCTCCGAGCTCCGGTGCCTTGGAAACCCATATGATTGCGCTTTCACAGAGCTATAGTCTCATTGTAAGAACTTTGCTCAGCTTCGCCAACATACGGATTGAACTGAATCAGGGGGGCAATTTTTCCTTTTTCTGCTTTTGGCTTCTCGGGCTATGGCTCGGTCCTTCGCTTCGCGTACATCATCGGGGTCTCCCCGACCTGTTTCTTAAACAACAAACTGAAATGTTTCGGATCCTCGTAACCCACCAGGCGGCTAACTTCTTGCAAACGTTCAATGCCGCTATGAAGCAGTTCCTTGGCCTTGCGAATGCGGTACTCAGTCACATATTCGGAAAAGGTGAGGCCCGTCTGCGCCTTAAACATGCGTGACAAATAGCCAAGGCTGACATGATGCTCGGCTGCAAACTGCTGCAGCGAGATCATATGCTGATAGTTGTGGTGAATCAGATTCACAAGGACGGCGATCAATTCTTTCGGGGTCGTTTCACTCTGCTGGTCTTCTCCGTAGAGCGCTATGATCTTATCATGCAAGCAAATCAGCAGCTCGTCATAGCTGGATAGGTGCTGTATGGTACTTGGATCTTCATACAGTCCGTGCACGCCGATGCTGCCGTTGCGCATGCCATGCTTGTTGAAGCGGAGGGAGAACAGCATATCGCCGACGAACAGCTCCAGCTGCCGCTTCGTGATCTCCTTGTGCCGCAGTTCCTTGAGCAAAATTTGCAGATCTGCCTTGCCTTTGGCCAGTTCGCCTTTGCGGTAATGCGTCTCCAGCACCCTGACGCGCTCCCAGACGGCGGTAAGATCCGGCTCCGCTCTCTTCTCTTCAGCCATAATCAGACTCGGCAGCCCGAACAACCGGTTGTCTTTGAGCTGCTGACTGAATCGGCTGAACGTATCAAACAGCGAGCAGCCCGCCGGCTTCTTCGCTACGCCGATATGGACGTGATGCCCCGACAGCTTCAACTGGTCGAGCAGGACGGCGGCGGACTTGAGAATGTCCGCTTGCGCTTGACACGTTGGCTGATCCAGCGCGATCAGCACCCGCTGGCGGCAGTCAAGCTCGACGCCGATCACTTCGGCAGCCGACCCGCCGGCAAGCGGAGCGATGAGCTGTTCAAGGCTGAATTCCGATTCCTTCCAGCTCTTGCGGAAATCGCCTTCATCCAGCCGGATCAACATGATCTGGCAGGCTTCCATGAAGTAACGGTCCAGATTTGGGTGCTGCATGCGGTCCGGCGTCAGCAGCATCTTGGCCAGCGCGCCTTGCAGCCATTGCGCCGAGTGCTTGCTGACCTGCTGAAGCTGCTCCAGCATGTGGTCCACCGCTTTGTACAGCACGTCCTTCTTCACCGGCTTCACCAAAAAATCGGCAACGCCGAATTTCATTCCCCTGCGTGCGTATTCGAACTGATCATGGACGCTCACGATCACTTTGCGGATGTTCGGATCCAGTTGATGCAATCGCTCGACCAGCGCGAGTCCATCCATGCCAGGCATGTTGATATCGGTCAGCACCAGATGAGGATGGATCGTGGCTGCAGCCAGCATCGCATCCTCTCCGTTCTCAAAGGCGTAGACGCGATGCTCCGGTTCGTACACCTTGAACAGCTCCACCAATTCCGCTAAAGCCCAATACTCATCCTCGACCAAAAAAATATTCATGTCCTGCCATCCGCCTCCTCTTGTTTAACAAGTCGTAAAGGCAACTTCATCGTCACAGTCGTCCCGCCACCCGGCGGGCTGCTGATCGTAAGGCCGCAATTCGTGCCGTAATACAGCTGGAGCCGTCCATGAATATTCAGCATGCCGATCCCATCGGCAGCGTCGCGCAGGCCTTGCAGCGCATTCGTCGTCTGCAGCGCTTCCTGCAGCGCCTGCAAGCTTGACGGCTCGATGCCTGCGCCGTTGTCGGACACACTGACCAGCAGCATACCGTCATTCTCCTGAGCTTCAACCCGAATGCAGCCCCCCGCCTTCATGCCCCTAAGTCCGTGGTCCACCGCATTCTCAATTAAGGGCTGAATCGTCAGCTTAAGCAGCTCGGCGTGCCTCAGGAAAGGCGGAATATCAACATCCAGCGTCATGCGTTGACCGAACCGGTGCTGCTGAATGTTAAAATAATG
>Ga0209566_100309_pt1 | contig 44119 bp, 37 predicted proteins | sample Araplavi_mTSA_r2_2_FD_184287 | JGI IMG/M metagenome (GOLD analysis project Ga0209566, IMG submission 184287) | Arabidopsis root microbial communities from North Carolina, USA - plate scrape CL_Cvi_mTSA_r2 (SPAdes) (version 2) | ecosystem: Host-associated > Plants > Roots > Endosphere | place...
CAGCGAATAAGGATCGAGCAGTTCCCTGCGCAACGCGGGATCGGCGGCCGCTTCGCGGACGACGTTGATCACGCTCGCCACCGTGCCGCCCGACGCACCGCCCTTCAGCGTCCTGACGCGCATCTTCACCTGCGCGGCCGGCACGCCCCATCGCTGCCGCGCCTGCTGCTGCAGGAAGAACACGCCCATGTCCGACGGCACCGAATCGAAGCCGCAGCAATGGACGATGCGCGCGCCGGATTGCCGCGCCGCCGGTTCGTACCTGTCGATCATCCGTTTGATCCACTGCGTCTCGCCGGTGAGGTCGCAGTAGTCGGTACCGGTTTCCGCGCAGACCTTGACCAGCGGCTCCCCGTAAAGCGCATAGGGGCCGACGGTGGACACGACCACGCGCGTCTGCGCGCAAAGTGCTCGAAGCTGCGCTTCGTCGGCCGCATCGGCGACGATGATCGGCACCGACTGCCCGGCCGCACCCAGCGTATCCCTGACCTGCCCGAGCTTCGCTTCGGAGCGGCCGGCGATGGCCCAGCGCAGCGTCTCGCCGGAGCCCGACAGGTACTCGGACAGGTAACGGGCCAGGATCTGCCCGACGAAACTGGTGGCGCCAAATACGACGAGATCGTGGGTCGGCCGGGTCATGGGCGGTTCCTCATGGGCGATTCCTTCGGCGCGGGCGTGCCGCGAACGGACGTGGCGTCAGCGTTGCTTTCCGGGTGCATCGAAGGCCTTCAACGGGGTCGGCAGGTTCAGGACCAGTTGCGCGTCCTTCACCACGTCGAGACGCAGGATGGTGGACGCGCCCAGCCCGTCGAGCAGCTGGCTCAACGGGCCGCCGTGCCGCACGAGCTCGACGTTGCGCGGCAACAGGCGCTGGGCGAACGATAGCGCATTCGTCTGCACCGATGTCTGGTGCCATTCGCCGTCGATGCGATTGATCATCGTCGTCGAGCCCATGTGCGACTGCGATGCGACGTGGGTCAGTTCCGGCAGCGGCACGCTCAGGCTCAGGTCCGGCCGGCCGCCCGGGCCGGCGATGCGGGCGCGGGCGGTGGCGCCGAGGTCCACGTCGATGTCGGCGAGCCACTTGGGCAACTGATAACCGTGCACGCCGCGCACTCGCGCGATTTCCGTGGTGACCGGCAACGCCAGCACGTGCGCGAAGAAGCTCCGGCGCCGCATCGAATCGATCAGCTCGCGCGCGTGCGACCCTGTCGCGCCGGGCCGGCGGATGACCACCGCGACGGACACTTCGTCATACGGATCGTTGTCGCACACCGAATACGAGAAGAAGGTCAACGCGACCAGCCCGTACCCGGGCAGCGCACGCAGCGGTTCGAGCGGCACCGGCAGCGTGGTCCGCAGGCGTTCGAGCGGCGCAAGGAACAGCAGCTGGATGCTGCTGGAACGGTAGTAGAAATTCGGTGCCCAGGTCGGGCCGACCCGCGAAGCGACCTGACGCTTCGGAATCCGACGGAAAAAATCGATGTTCCCCGCGGCGGGATCGCGCGGCACCTCGTCGAGGTCGGGATTCATCCGGAACCGGTCGTAGTACCCGCCTTCTGGCACGTCGACCGTGTGCGGCCCGAATTCGACCTGTGTAAACCGCCTGTCCATGTTCGTCGCCTCTCGTCGATGATCGACCGTGGCAGGCAACACCCGAAGCCTGCTGACTCACCGCCGTCAGCAAGCACTCTAGGCTTGAAGTCAACTTCAAGGTCAAGGACCGGAATAGAGGGGCACGTCGGGTCGCGTCGGGACGGCCGCCCCGTTCTACGGCTACAACCGCGATGGCGCCAGACCGTCGCAAGGCGTCATCCGGCACGGGTGGCGGCAGGGCATGATGGGCAGCGCGAAGGCCCACTATGACGGCATCGTCGCGTTCTCGCAGACCGACTTCACCGAAGACCTGAAAAGCACCACGATTCCCGTTCTCGTGATGCATCGCGACGACGACCAGATCGTCCCGTATGCCGATTCCGGTCTCCTGTCGGCGAAGCTGGCGAGGAACGGCACGCTGAAGACGTACAAGGGCTTCCCGCACGGCATGCCCACGTCCAACGCCGACACGATCAACGCCGACCTGCTCGCGTTCATCCGCGGCTGAACACGGAAAGCGCCGACGCGGCCTTCAGCGGCAATCGTCGCCGAAGGCCGTCTTCCCGCGCCTGTCCGCTCCCGACAGCAGCGAATCGACCCCGCGAAGAAAATCGGGAACCGCCTCTCCGATCGAGGCGAGATACCCAGCCATCGCACCGGCGACCTTGCGCACGGCGGGACGCGCGGTCATCCGCTCGCGCCACGCGAGCAGGCGCGGCGTTTCATCCGTCATCGGTGCGCCCTTGCGCGCACCGAACAACTGCGCCATGTAGAACGCGATGTCGGCGTACGAATACGCGCCGGCCAGAAACTCGCGATCCGCCAGCACGCGCTCCATGCGCCGATAGTACCGGGCCGCTTCGTCACGCGCGGCCGGATCATATCTCGTCTGCAAACTCGTCGAGAAAACGCTGCAACCGGTCGCGACGAACGATCGCCATCCGGGTACCGGTGGCGGTCTGGAAACCGGTTGAAAGCCTCAGCAGTTTCGTGCGGAAGTGATCGATCGCGAAACGCGTGTCGTCGAGTTCCCGTTCCGATGCGTGCGGATCGGCCGGGTCGTACAGCGCGCTGCCCATCCGGCCCGCGACATAAAAGCACCGCGCGACGCCCACCATGCCGATCGCATCGAGCCGGTCGGCGTCCTGCAACACCTTTGCTTCGAGCGTCGTCGGCGCGACACGGGCCGAGAAGCTGTGCGCCTCGACCGCGTGAGCAACGGCGTCGATCTTCGCGTCCGGCCAATCCAGCGACTTCAGCACCTGCCGGGCCTTTTGCGCCGACAGCCGCGATGCCTGCGCGCGAAGCGGGGAATCTTTCTCCACCGCCACGCAGTCGTGCAGCAATGTCGCGGCGAACAGCACCTCGGCATCGCCGCCCTCCTTCGCGTGGATCGCGGCCGCGTTCTTCCACACGCGTTGCAGATGCGAAGTGTCGTGAGAGCCGTCGCCGTCGGCGCCGCTCCAGTGAGCCAGCAGGGCCTTGGCCAGATCCTGAAAGGGTGCGAATGCAGGGAGGGACATGAGGGGCGGCAGTCGAGGTCGGGATGCCGATTATCGCCGCAAGTGCCGCACGGCACACGATCGGCAGCCCGATCCGCCGTTGATCCCGGCGCCTGCGCGTCGAACGCAGTGCCGGGTTCGCCACACGATCGTGTGGATGCATCAGACCGCGGCGGTTCACTCAGTCATCGCCGGGCGAAACAGCCACGATCGCAACGGATTCAATTCCACGCATGGCGCGCCGGGCGCACGCCGTTCAGGTAGTAGTTGCCGACGAGGTGATATTTCCAGCGCACCGGATCGTGCAGCGTATGCGTGCGTGCATTGCGCCAGTGCCGGTCGAGGTTGTGCTCGGAAAGCGTCGCCTGCGTGCCGGCCAGCTCGAACAGCTTCTCGCCCGCGAGCAGCGCGATCTCCGTCGTCAGCACCTTCGCCTCGCCCACCGCCACCGACGCGCGCGCAACGTCGTCCTCGGTCACGTCGCCGCGCGCCGCGATCTCGTCGAGTGTGCGCGCCGCGCGCTCGAGCAACGCCTCCGCCGCATGCAGCTGAATGTGCAGATGGCCGATCTCGCGGATCGTCAACGGATCGTCCGCCGCGCGCTCGACGCCGCTGTCGACCCACGGCCGCGTACGTGTGCGCACGAACGCCAGCGTATCGTCGAGCGCGGCCCTGGCGATGCCCGCGTCGATCGCGGCCTGGATGATCTGCGACAGCGGGCCGTTCAGCGTCGGCAGGTCCGACACGCGTTGCGCCGGCAGCACGTGCGACGCTGGCACGCGCACGTTGTCGAGCACGACCGTGCCGCTCGCGGTGGTCCGCTGCCCGAATCCCGACCAGTCGTCGATCACGGTCAGCCCCGGCGCCGGCTGGCGGATGTAGGCGAGCCACGCGCGGCGCTCGTCGTCGAGGCCGAGCACGGGCACGTAATGCGCGAACAGCGCCCCCGTCGAATAGAACTTGGTGCCGTCGACGACGTAATCGTCGCCGTCCCGGCGCACGCGCGTCTTCAGGTCGAGCACGTGCTTCGTGCCCTTTTCCGAAAAACCGTTGCCGAACCGCTTGCCGCTCAGCACTTCCGAGAAGAAGAGGCGCTTCTGCGCGTCGGTGCCGGTCAGCGCGATCACGTCGACCAGCCCGAAATGATTCTGCGGCAACTGCCCGAGCGACGGATCGGCCGCCGCGACGATCTTCACCACCTCCGTCAGCGTCACATGCGAGACGCCCGCACCGCCATAAGCCTTCGGCACCGTGATGGCCCACAGCCCCGACTGCGAGAACCATTCGATCTCGTCGCGCGGCAACCGGCGCTCGCGGTCGCGCTCGGCCGCGCCTTGCGAAAGCCGTTGCGCAAGCGCATGCGCGGCCGCGATGGCCTGTGCGTCGTCGGCGATCACGCTGGCCGCCTGCGGTTGCGTATCGGCCGGTCGTTCCTGGATCGTGGCGCTCGTCTCTGACATCGGGCTCTCCTGCTGGTTGACGGAAACGTTCAATCTAGCAGCGCCCCGAGCGCCGGCAAACCGAGCGATTCGCACAACGATATTCCTTTGAACGGCAAACGATGCGGCACGCCGCGCGCAAAAAACCGCGCGTCAGCAGCGATATCGACGCCTCGGCATCGATGCCACGGCGCGTCGTCCGCGTAATGCCCGGCAGCGATAAGGATGTACGAATCCGTTATTGGATCGTCCTTATCGTGCTTCCTATACTGGCCTGCCGGCATCGACGGCCCCCGCCTTTCAAGGACCACCGCATGACTTCATCTCCCGCCGCAACCGAACTTTCCACCGGCACCGACTATGACGCGCTTGCCAGCCGCTTCAGGCCGATCTTCGAACGCATCGCGGCCGGCACCGCGGAACGCGAACGCCGCCGCGAACTGCCGCACGAGGCGATCGGCTGGCTGAAGGCCGCCGGCTTCGGCGCCGTCCGGCTGCCCGTGCGCGACGGCGGCGCCGGCGCATCGCTGCCGCAGCTGTTCCAGTTGCTGACCGAGCTCGCCGCCGCCGATTCCAATCTGCCGCAGGCCTTGCGCGGGCACTTCGCATTCGTCGAGGACTGGCTGAACGCGCCGCCCGGCGCCGACCGCCAGACATGGTTCGACCGCTTCGCGAGCGGCCAGCTCGTCGGCAATGCATGGACCGAGACCGGCGACGTGTCGCTCGGCCAGACCATCACGAAGGTGTCGGAAAAGAACGGCCGGCTCGTGCTGAACGGCCGGAAGTTCTACAGCACCGGCAGCCTGTTTGCCGACTGGATCGACGTGTTCGCGCAACGCGCGAGCGACGGCAGCGACGTGATCGTCGCCGTCGCGACCGCGCAGCCCGGCGTGATCCGCGAAGACGACTGGGACGGCTTCGGGCAGACGACGACCGGCAGCGGCACCACGCGCTTCGAGGACGCGACGGTCGACGCACGGGACGTGATCGACTTCGCGCGACGCTTCAAGTACCAGACCGCGTTCTACCAGCTCTTCCACGTCGCGACGCTGGCCGGCATCGGTCACGCGATCGTGCGCGACGCCGGCGAGCTGGTGCGCCATCGCACCCGCGTGTACAGCCACGGCAACGCACCGCGTGCCAGCGACGACGCGCAGCTGCAGCAGGTGGTCGGCGAGATCGCGTCGTGGGCCTACGCGGCCGACGCGCTCGCGCAGCGCGCCGCGCAGCCGCTGCAACGGGCCTACGAAGCGCACTTCGGCGGCGATGCGGCGGCCGAGCACGATGCGAACGTCGCGGCCGAGATCGAATCCGCGCAGAGCCAGCTCGTCGTGTCGGAACTCGTATTGCGTGCGGCGACGCACCTGTTCGACGCGCTCGGGGCGTCCGCCACCCGCAGCACGACGGCGCTCGACCGCCACTGGCGCAACGCGCGCACCGTGTCATCGCACAATCCGCTCGTCTACAAGGCGCGGATCGTCGGCGACTGGGTCATCAACGGGCGCACGCCGCCGTTCGTCTGGCAGGTCGGCAACGGCGCGGGCACGCAAGCAGAAACCGGAGCCGCCCAATGAGCAAGACCGGCAAGACCATCCGCTTCAACGCGTTCGAGATGAACTGCGTCGGCCACCAGTCGCCCGGGCTGTGGGCCCATCCGCGCGACCGGTCGTGGCAGTACAAGGATCTCGACTACTGGACCGACCTCGCCCGCGTGCTCGAGCGCGGGATCTTCGACGCGATCTTCATCGCGGACGTGATCGGCTACTACGACGTCTACAAGGGCAGCAACTATCACGCGCTGCACCAGGCCGCGCAGATCCCGGTCAACGATCCGCTGCAACTCGCCGCGCCGATCGCGATGGCGACCGAGCATCTCGGCATCGGCATCACCGCGTCGACGACGTTCGAACACCCGTACACGTTCGCGCGCCGGCTGTCGACCGCCGATCATCACACGAAGGGCCGGCTCGCGTGGAACATCGTCACGTCCTACCTCGAAAGCGGCGCGAAGAACGTCGGCGATCACGGCCTGCGCACGCACGACGATCGTTATGCGGTCGCGGCCGAATACGTCGAGGTGCTGTACAAGCTGTTCGAAGGGAGCTGGGAAGACGGCGCGGTAGTGCGCGACCGCGACGGCCGCGTGTTCACGCATCCGGAGAAGGTGCACGAGATCGGCCACAAGGGCCGGTTCTTCGACGTGCCCGGCTACCACCTGTGCGAACCGTCGCCGCAACGCACGCCGGTGCTGTTCCAGGCCGGCGCGTCCGGCCCCGGCAAGGCGTTCGCCGCGCAGCACGCCGAATGCGTGTTCGTCGCCGCGCCGACCCGCGCGCAGCTCGCGCGCTACGTGGCCGACGTGCGCGCGCAGGCCACCGCCGCGGGGCGCGATGCGAGCAAGGTATTGATCTACAACCTCGTCACCGTGATCGTCGACGAAACCGACGAGAAGGCGCAGGCCAAGTTCGACGAATATCGCAAGTACGTGTCGTATGACGGCTCGCTGGTATTCATGTCCGGCTGGACCGGCATCGACTTCGGCCAGTACGCGCCGAACGATCCCGTCCGGCGCGTCGAGACGAATGCGATCGTATCGGCGGTCGAGCACCTGTCGGGCGGCGACACCGCCTGGACGATCGAGGAACTGGCGGCCTGGGGCGGCATCGGCGGCCTGGGCCCGGTGTTCGTCGGCTCGGCGGCGACCGTCGCGGACATCCTGCAGGAATGGGTCGCCGCGACAGACGTGGACGGCTTCAACCTCGCGTATGCGGTCGCGCACGAAACCTTCGAGGACGTCGTGCGTCATCTCGTCCCCGAACTGCAGCGGCGCGGCGTGTATCCGACCGGCTATGCGCCGGGCACGCTGCGCGAGAAACTGTTCGGCGGGTCGGCGCGGCTGCCGGACGAACATCCGGCCGCGCAGTTCCGCGACATCGAGCAGGTCAAGCGCGATGCCGAGCGGGTAGCGGCCTGAGCGGACGGCATTGCGGCGGCCGGTCGGCCCGTGTGCGGGCCGGCCGGCTTCACGACAGGCAGCAGCCGGTGCGCCGGGCCGCTCGCCCGACACCTCGCCCGATCGCTGCTCTCCTCCTCACTCGAAGAAGCGCGCTGCGGCTCCGCCGCGCGTTCCGGCTGCGCACTCGCGCATCGACAGCAATGCAGATATCGCGGTAACGACGACGCGCACACTGAAGAAAGTGCGCGCGTTATCCAGCCGACGCGCGATCCCGATCGCCTTCACTCTGCGCCGTCGTCGTCGATGTCCCGCGCCGTCGGCTCATAACGCACGATCAGCAGGAACACGATCGGCGTCGCGGCGCTGATCGCGACGACCCAGAACATGTCCGTGCCGAGACGCGCCTGCAGGATCGGCAGCACGAACAGCGCCAGCGCCTGGCCGATGCCGCACAGCGACCTCCCGAAGCCGACACCGGTGCCGCGGATCGACGCCGGATACGACAGCGTCGGATAGATCATCATCTGCGCGCCGGGCCCGAAACCTTCGGCGAACAGCCAGGTGCCGAGCATCAGCAGCACGAAGCCGATCGCGAGTGCGCCATGCGGATGCCCGGCCAGCGCGAGCGCCACGAGCGCGACGAACTGGAGCGCGAAACCGGCGATCGCGACATGGCGCGACGCATGGCGATGGGCCAGGCGCATGCCCAGCAAACCGCCGGTGAACGCGAACAGCACGTTCAGCGCCAGCGACGCCGCGATCGTTTCGAACACGCCCGCACCGAGAAACTGCGACAGGATCGACGGCAGGAAGAATGCGATCGCCGTGTATTCGAACGGGATGCACAGGTTCATCACGCTGGCGACGATCGTGCGCCCCAGGTACGGGCGCTGGAACAGCACGCGAATGCGTACGGGCGGCTGGCTCGGCGCGCGTCGCGCGTCCTCCGCCTCGTGTGCGTGAATCCCGTACGACTCGCGCAGGATCCTCGCGGCATTGGCCAGGTCGCCCTGGTTCGCGGCCCACAGCGGCGATTCGTTCATGAAGCGGTTCCTGAACAGGATGATGACGAGGGCCGGCACCGCGCCGAAGATCAGCGATGCGCGCCAAAGCCATCCCGCGTGCTCGGCCGGCAGCAGGAAATACAGCCCGAAGATCAGCAGGAAGCACGCCGACGACGCCACGTACCACATCGGGCACCACGCCGCGAGCCGCGACGCCTTGTTGCCGCGACCGTTGAACTTCGAGAATTCCGCGAGAAACGCCATCGCGACGGGCAGGTCGATGCCGACACCGAGCCCCATCACGAAGCGCGCGGCGATCAGCACCCATACATTGGGCGCAAGACCGGCCGCGATCGCCGCGACCACGAAAAACAGCATGTCGGCCATGAACACCTGATAACGGCCGATCCTGTCGGTCAGCCATCCGCCGATCAGGCTGCCGAAGATCGTCCCGATCATGATCGCCGACCCGACCAGCCCGGTCAGCGCGGGCGTCAGGCCGAATTCGCGCGCCACGTCGTCGATCCCGTAGGACAGCGTCGTCAGGTCGTATGCATCGAGAAAGACGCCGCCGAGCGCCAGCAGCACGATCATCCGGGCATGACTGACGGAGCTGTCCACCGTGTTGATCAGGCGCGCGACGTCGCTTGCCGAGCGAATGGGGGAGGAAGCCGGGGTGACGGCATTCAGGTCGATCGAACTCATCGCACTCCTTTGTTTTCCGCCGACGGGCCGGCGATGTCCGCATGAAGCCGGAAGTCGTGCGTGTTCAATCGCGACCGGCAACGACCCTTCGCAACTGCACGCCTCTCGACACGCGACACGCGACGCCGTCGAGCTCCGGCAGCAGGCATTCTGTTCTTCCGATCCGCTTCTCCCAAGCGATATAAACCGATAAATTAATCGACCCGCGTCATAAAGTTGCCCGCCGCCCGCGCTTAGCAGCAACGCGCATGTTCAATCGCGGATTTCTTCGTTACCGAAACCCCGCGGCTTCGCTACATTAGCCGGTCACCCTGCCTGTCCCCGGCTCGTTGCCGTTCTTCCGGAGAATCCCCGATGAAGCTGTCCTGGTCCCGCGCATGGCAATCCGCGGCCCTCGTCGTTGCCGCGTTCGCCGGCCTCGTGTCGGTGCACGCACGCGCGGCGACGCCCGCGGAAATCCGCGTCGACTACGCGTACTACTCGCCGGAGAGCCTGGTGATCCGCCACTTCGGCTGGCTCGAGGACGAATTCAAGGCCGACCGCACGTCGATTCGCTGGGTGCTGAGCCTGGGCAGCAATCGCGCACTCGAATACCTGAACAGCGGTGCGGTCGACTTCGGTTCCGCCGCGGGTCTCGCGTCGGTGCTCGCACGCGCGAACGGCAACCCGATCCATACCGTCTACGTGTTCTCGCGCCCCGAGTGGACCGCGCTCGTGGTCCGCAAGGATTCGCCGATCCGCTCGCTCGCGGACCTGAAGGGCAAGAAAATCGCCGCGACGCGCGGCACCGATCCGTTCCTGTTCACGCTGCGCGCACTGCACACGGTCGGCCTGACCCGCGACGACGTCGAGATCGTCAACCTGCAGCATCCCGACGGGCGCACCGCGCTCGCCAACGGCCAGGTCGATGCGTGGGCCGGCCTCGATCCGCACATGGCCGCGGCGCAGCTCGACGACGGCGCCCGCCTGCTCTACCGCAACGTCGCGTTCAACACCTACGGTTTCCTGAACGTCCGCGACGCGTTCGCCAGCCAGTACCCGCAAGCGGTCACGCGCTTACTGAAGGTCTACGATCGCGCGCGGCAGTGGATCGTCGCGCATCCGGCCGACACCGCGCAGATCGTCGCCGACGAATCGAAGGTGTCGCTGCCGGTGGCGAAACTTCAGCTTCAGCGCAACGACTTCAGCGACCCCGTACCCGGCGAAACGCAGCGCGCGGCACTGAAGGCAGCCGCGCCGGTGCTGACGGCCGAGCAGTTGACCAAGCCCGGCGTCGATCCCGCGAAGATCGTCGATACGCTGATCGATCCGGCGTTCGTGCGCCCGCTCGTCGCCGCTTCGCACTGAGCCTGCCGCCCATGACGAACAGCGCTGCCCGCGACGACACGCTCGCGCCTCGCCGCCCCGCGTCGCCGCGCGCCGGCCGGCGCGATCCGCTTCGCCGGTGGCGGCTCGCGGGCCTCGCGCTGCCGTTCGCGGTGCTCGCATTGCTGGAGGTCGTCGTGCGCCAGGGCTGGCTGCCGGCCCATCTCGTTCCGGCGCCGAGCGAGATTCTCGCCACGCTCGCCGGCATGGGCGTCACGCGCGTGGCGCGCCACGTCGGCGCGAGTACGCTGCGGGTCGCGGCGGGTTTCGCGGCCGGTGCCGCACTCGCGCTCGCCGTCGGCGCGGCGATGGGCCTGAGCCGACGGATCGACGCGCTGCTCGAACCGACGTTCCAGGCGCTGCGCGCGATTCCGTCGCTCGCGTGGGTGCCGGTGCTGTTGCTGTGGCTCGGCATCGATGAAGCACCGAAAATCACGCTGATCGCCATCGGCGCATTCTTCCCCGTCCACCTCGCGGTGGTCGCCGGCATTCGCGACGTCGACCGCAAGCTCGTCGAGCTTGGAGCCGTGTACCGGCTCGGCCCGCTCGCGCTGTTCCGGCGAATCCTGCTGCCGGCCGCGCTGCCGCAGATCGTCACCGGCCTGCGTACCGGCCTCAGCCTCGCGTGGATGTTCATGGTCGCCGCGGAGTTGATCGCGGCCACGCGCGGCCTCGGCTTCCTGCTGAGCGACGGCCGCGAGACCGGGCGGCCCGATCTCGTGTTCGGTGCGATCCTGCTGCTGGCGTTGCTCGGCAAGCTGACCGACGGCGCGATGGCGCGCATCGAGTCGCACTGGCTCGGCTGGCGCGACGCATTCGATCACGCGAAACGCAAGGCGTCGACATGAGCACGCGCGCTTCCTCACACACGGCAGCAGACGCGGCAACACCGCTGCTCGACCTGCGCATCACCCGCAAGTATTACGGCGACCGCACGATCCTCGCCGACGTCCCGCTGCAGGTCACGCGCGGCGAGATCGTCTGCGTGGTCGGCCCGAGCGGATGCGGGAAGAGCACGCTGCTGCGGATCGTCGCCGGCCTCGACACGGATTTCCGCGGCGGCGTGAAGCTGGGAGGCGTCGCGCTCGACGGCCCCTCCCCGCGCGTCGGCGTGATCTTCCAGGAGCCGCGACTGCTGCCGTGGTTATCGATCGCGGACAACGTCGGCTTTGCGGCCGGCCCGCGAGGTGGGCGCGCGCCGGCCGTCGCCCGGCTGCTCGACGAAGTCGGCCTTGCCGGCGTCGCCCGGCAACTGCCGGCCACGTTGTCGGGCGGGATGGCCCAGCGCGCCGCGATCGCGCGCGGGCTGTTCGGCGAACGGGACCTGCTGCTGCTCGACGAACCGTTCAGCGCGGTCGACGCGATGACCCGGATGCGGTTGCAGACGCTGCTGCTCGATGTCGTCGCGCGGCACCGGATGGCCGCGATCGTCGTCACGCACGATCTCGACGAAGCGCTGTACCTGGGCGATCGCGTGCTGATGCTCGCGCCCGACCCGGGCCGCATCGACGACGAGATCCATGTCGAAGCCGCACGACCGCGCGACCGCCGCGACCCGTCGCTGGCCGTGCTGCGCGCGCGGCTGCTGGACGCGTTCCAGCATCTTCAGGATCGTGCCGGCGGAGCAAAGCGTTTGACGCACGGCAACCCGCGTGAGGAATCCGGAATTCGCGCGGGCTGATTCCGGACTGATTCATCACCGATTCGTCGCCGGCATCTCCCGACCCCGATCCGGCACACGTTCAACGCCAGGGCAACGCATCCGCAGTGTCACGCGCGTGCGGCGAGCATTGCCGTCGTATCGGCGCCCCAACAGGGTGCGCGAGAGATCGAGCGTGCCCGCTCACGTCGCAGCCCCATGCAAGGCTGCGACGCGCCGGTGCACCGACGCACATCAACCGTGCTCAACCGTGCGTATGCCGCAATTCGCCGTCGATCGTCTGCGGCAGCGTCAACAGGTTGAAGATCGGGCACACGGCCTCGACCGCCTGATGCAGTGCACGAATCGTCTCCGGCGGTTCGGGCGACACGATATCGAGCGTGTAGCGGAGGTTGTGCGGGAACACCGGCACATGCTCGAAGCCCGGCTGCTGCGCGAGCGGATGCTGGTCGCCGGTCACCTCGACTTCGATCGAGTCGATCTTCAGGCCGCGCTCCGCGGCCTGGATCAGCGTGATGTGCGTCAGGCAACTGCCCAGCACGCCGAGCTGCAGCTCCGGCGACGCCGGCCCGAGGTTGTAGCCGGCAAAATCGGGCGGACTGTCGCTGATCACCTGGAAATCGCGAATGCGGATCTCGCGCACGCCGCTGCGGCCCAGTGCACGCACGGTCGCTTTCAGCGGCGTCGCCTTGAATTCCGGATCGTTGCGCGCGGCATCCTTTTTCGCGAGCCAGGCGTCGCGCTTCTGTTCGAGATAGTCGTTCAGTGTCGTCATGGTCGGGCCGGTACGGTCGCAATCATCGGCCTCGCATGCGACGGCCGGTTGAGGGGAGTCGTCATGCTATTCCGATCCGCTTCGGCCACTAAACGATCTTTCCAGCAAAGCAATTCGCGCCGCGCGATGTCACATTGCAACCTCCGCATTCAGGAACGCGTCGGCAGTTATGCACCGTCCTCCGACTTATCCACAATTTCCGTGCATAACCCTGTGGAGAACCTGGCGGCAATCGCGCTGCCGCCCTTGCCGACAGGCGTCGCCGCGCCGCCGTCGCCGCATCGCGGGCACTGAACGCGAACGGCGTCGCTTCGGTTTCGACGCTCGCCCGGATCCGGTTCCTCACCGTGCCGACGCATCGGTTGCGTCAATATCGGCGGTCAGGTTGTCCGCACCAGAAGTGTGCTGCTTCGACGACGTCCACACCGTGTCGTGCCGCGATCGCGGCCCGGCGATCCGGTGCCCGCCTCGATGCATCACGCAAGCGCGTCGTCACGCAGACGGAACTGCGCGACCGCCGCGCTCAGCCGCGCGCCTTGTTCGTCGAGCGACAGCGCCGCGGCCGCGGCCTCCTCGACCAGCGCGGCATTGCGCTGCATCGCCTGCTCCATCTGGATGACCGCGGCGTTCACCTGCTCGATGCCCGACGATTGCTCTTCGAACGCGTGGCTGGTGTCGCTCATGATCGTGTTGACGCGCTCGACCGCGGCGACGAGCTCGGCCATCGCCGAGCCGGCCAGGGCGACGAGACCGCTGCCGTCCTCGACGCGCTGCGCGGAATGGCCGATCAGCTCGCGGATTTCCTTCGCCGCCGACGCGCAGCGCTGCGCGAGCCCGCGCACTTCGGTCGCGACGACCGCGAAGCCGCGCCCTTGCTCGCCCGCGCGCGCGGCTTCGACGGCAGCGTTCAATGCGAGGATGTTGGTCTGGAATGCGATGCTCTCGATCACGCCGACGATCCCGGAGATCTTCGCGGAACTGTGCGAAATCGCCGACATCGTCTCGACGACGCGCTGCATCGCGTCGCCGCCGCGCGACGCGATGCCCGCCGCGCCCTCGACGTAGGTGCGGGCATCGCGCGCGTTGTCCGCGTTCTGGCGCACGGCCGCCGTCAGCTGCTCGACGCTCGCCGCCGCCTGCTGCAGCGAAACGGCCTGCTGCTCGGTCCGCGCCGACAAGTCGACGTTGCCGCTCGCGATCGTGCGGACGTCGCCGACGATCGTCTCCGTACTCGTGCGCACCTGGTTCACGGTGTCGACGAGGCCGTCCTGCATCCGCTTCAGCGCATGCAGCAGATACGCCATCTCGTTCTCGCCGGGCACGACGACCGTGCCGGTCAGGTCGCCCTTCGAGATCTTTTCGAACTGGCCGACCGCGAGCCTGATCGGCTCGATGATCGCCTTCGCGAGCACGCGCTGCGCCACGAAGCCGACGACGAGCGCGAGCACCGCGACCGCGACCATCCCCCACACGATCCGGTGGAAAAGGACACCGGCCGCCTCGTAGCGCGCCTTTTCACGCGCGACCTGGAACGATTCGAGCGCATCGATCGCCTCCTGGTACGCGGTGAACAGGGCCGGCGGCGCGGTGCGTTGCGTGTCGAGGAAGCCGAACGCGTCGTCGCCGTCGAGTTGCGCGAGCGCCTTCAGGAACACGCCGTCGAGCAGGGCACGACGGCGATTCTGCAGCGTGTCGAACAGCGCCTGTTCGTCGGCGTTGCGCGCGTGCAGGCGCGCGTAGGCCTCCAGTTCGTCGTTGCTCTGCTTGAGGAGCGCGTGGACTTTCGCGACCTCCTCCTTCGCCGACCGGCCGGCGCTGATGACCTGCGCGACGTCGCTCATCCGTTCGCGCAGCACGAGCATGCGCTCGGAGCTGGTCTTCAGGTGCAGCAGCGACGCGGTGTCGTCGCGGTACATCGCCTCGAGCGAACCGTTGCCCATATAGAGGGCCGCGATGCATGCGCCGACCACCAGCACGAGCAGCACGGTATAGCCCGCGATGGTCGCGACGAGGCCACCACGGATAGTGAGTTGTTTTCGCATGACGTTCCCTTGCGCCGGCCGGGCGCGGCCAGCGGCGGATGTGGATTCCGGATCACGAAAGACGCGCGCCGTGTCGCAACACGCGGCGCATGGGCTGCGAACGGGTTAACGGCGGGTGGAACCGGGAGGTTTTATCCGCACGCGACGCGAATCTTGACGATTGCGACAAAGGAAGCAGAAAGGTGCGCTCGACTCGTGCGCCAAGCAGTACCAACGATTGCGTGGGTCACTTTCCGCGAGCGTCGGGCGGAACACGAGGAACGCGAATCGCTCGACGCGTCCCGACAGGTATCTAACCACCACCGGCCAGCCGTGAACGGATCTCGTCAACCGAGAGGTCGCGCTGATGCGTGGCGATCTGCCATGTATTTCCCCAGCGGTCTTTCACCATTGCCCGCCTGTCGCCATACGGCATGTCGGCCGGCGCTTCGAGCGGAATCGCGTGTGCCGCGAGCGCCCGCCGATAGGTCAGGTCGGCATCCTCGACATAGACGTACAGAAACGCGGGCATCGGATCGCGCAGGCCGTCTTCGCCGCTGATCATCACGATGGAATCGCCGACCCGGATTTCCGCGGGCAACCCGGGTCGGAACGCGCCCTGGGCGTGAAATACCGATCGCATGAATTCGATCAGGTGTTCCGGATCCGGCACCACGATGCGGGGTGTGACGGTATGCCATCCGTCGGGCTGGAATCGGGCCATGTCGGGCAGCCTCCGAAGGGATTTCCGCGGGTATTCTCCTCCGGCTCCGGCGCGCTGCAAAGGGCACGCCGCCGTGTGCCGAAACGCCCTTGGTTCAATCGACGATGAGCGCTTTCGCGCCCGTCCGGGTGGACGATCGACGGGCCTCCCTTACGACCCCGGCCTGACGACGCCGGCTTCGTCATAAGCGACGATGTTCAACCCTTCCGTCGCCGCCGGCGCGACGAAGTACCGCGTCATCCTGTCGAACTCGGCGTCCGACGCCTGGAACGGATGGTCGCCTCGCGCATTGCGTGCGCGCAGCCGCGCCTTGCAAACGGCATCGCTGACGTCGACGTAATGCAGCCGATGACCGCAGCCGGCGGCCTGCGAAACCGCGAGCCCCCATGCGCGCGCGGCGACGGTATTGAACGGCACATCCAGCACCACCGACACGCCGGCCTGCAGCACCGCGCGGGCCTGATCCGCGATCACGTTGCCGACGCGCCGTGCACACCGGACGTAGTCGTCGATCGACAGGATCTCGCCCGGATAAAGATGCGCGAGCCACGCGTCTTCGCTGATCGCAACGACCGGCCCGGCGCTCGCGAGCCGCGCGACGAGCGTCGATTTTCCGGAAGCGATCTTGCCGCATACCATGTGGAGCAACACGGCATCGTCCGATGCCGTCGCATGAAGTGACTTCGTCTGCATTTCCAGGTTCTCCGTCGAATGCCCGGAAAGCAAAAACCCGCCTTCCAGGCGGGTTGTGACGATATCCATTCAGTCGATCGCTACCCCGCCGGCAATATCGCGGCGCGAATAATCGAACGGATTGGCGAATGGGTCATGCGCGTCAGAATAACCAGCGGCCCGATCGCGGGCAAGCGAATTGGAAGCGGCATACTTCAACCCGCAGGCTTAAAGCTGATACCCTTGCCGGAAAACAGATATGGAGTTCCGTGGCGGCCCGCGCCACCTCCATTCAGAAAACAGAAAACCAAAGAGAGGGCATTCCGAAATGAAACGTGGTTTTGTAATTGCCGGCCTGCTGGCAATGTCGTTGTTCGCCGCGCAGGCGGCACGGGCGCAGGAAAAGGTCGCGCCGCCTGTTTATACGTGGCTGTCCGAGCGTTTCCCGGATTACACCCGCTACGATTCCCCGGTATTGACCATCAGCGATTCGGGTTTATCGGCCGACCAGGGCATCGTCGACGCGCAACTGACGCTGGTCCAGTCTCCGCAAGGCGTCGATTCCGTACTGGGGCTGGCCGTCGCCTTCCATACGAAGCAGAAGTGGAATTTCAATACCGTGCGCGACTACGGGAAATTCGGCACCCGCTACCGGCAGCCGGACCTCCCCGTCGTGATTCCGACGCTGAACGGCGGTGGCTACAACGACACCGGATACTGGAACACGGCAGCCGATGGCGGCAAGACGTGGCCCGTCAACGGCGGCGTCTTCATCCTGCTGGACCGCCTCAACCTGAAGACCTACGAGATCAGCGGGACCGACCTCGTGCTCAGCCTCTCGGACTACGACGCAACCGACAAGGTCTTCAGGATCCGGATTCCGGCCGCGTACCTCTCGCGCTTTCTCGCCGGCATTCCGAACGACCGCCGTCTGGTGCCGGAAGAGCTGAGAGGCCGCCCGATGGGCTTCGGCGTGCATTTCGTCGACCTCGACGAGCGGGTACAGGCGGGCATGAAGCTCCCCGGCGGCGCGATGCAGATCCTCGGTGTGCTGCCCGGCACCGTCGCCGATCGCGCCGGCCTGAAGAACTACGATGTGCTGATCCGGTTCGGCGATCGCCCGCTCAAGACGATGGCCGATCTGGCCGACGCCGTGCATGCGACCGCCAAGGGCACCGTGGTGCCGCTGACCGTCTGGCGCGATGCCAGGGCGGTCACGCTGCAGGCGCAGTTCTGATCGCGCCGCCGGGCTGGTGCGCGAACGCGGCCTGACGCCGCGGCGCATGCGTCACGCGTCACGCGGCCCCGTCGCGCCCCTTCGGAAACGCGCCATGGCTCATCGCGTCGAGTTGCCGCTCGATCTCCGCGCGCAATTCGGCGGAGATCTCGACGCTGTCGAGCAACTGCGAAATCCATAGCCCGTCGGCGGCGAGCCGGCAGATCATCAGCGTCGCGGCCTGCTCGAGCGGCACCGGGTCGGGGCGCGTCCATTCCCGCATCGGCACCGACCATCGTTCGCGCGTGTCCTGGTCGGTAATCATCGACGCGACGAGCACGCGCAGCACGTCCGTACTCGCAACCGGCTGCGACTCGTCGAGCACCGCGTGCATGTAGGCCCGCGCCGCCGCACCGGCGCCGCCGGCATCCGCCGCCACCCGCTCGGCCATCTGCGCGGCGAACCGCCCGGTCGCCTGACCGAACAGCGCATCCAGCAGCCCCTGCTTGTTCGCGAAGTGATACTGCAACGCGCCCTTCGTCACGCCGGCGCGCTCGGCCACCGCATCGAGCGTCAATGCGGCCACGCCGTGATGTGTCGCGATTTCCGATGCGGCCGCCAGCAGCTGCGCGCGCACCTGGTCCGGTGCTTTTTTCCGACGCACGCCGGCGGTGGCGACGGCCGGCACCGACGATGCTTCAGGCGCCCGCGCACCGGCCACGGCAGCCGGTTCGACAGGCTCGGCCACATCGTGCGGCGCGGGTTCGAGGTGCTTTTTCATGATGCGGATGTTAGCACCGGGCGTCTCGATATAAACATTCCGGCTGGATGGTATGATCCGCCGCATGACTCGATCCACCCCCTCCCCCTGGTCCGCGCTCGACACCGCCATCGCCCGTGGACGCGACGCCCTCGTGCGTCTCCAGCAGCCCGACGGCAGCTGGTGTTTCGAACTCGAATCCGACGCGACGATCACCGCGGAATACATCCTGATGATGCATTTCATGGACAAGATCGACGACCTCCGCCAGGAGCGGATGGCGCGCTACCTGCGCGCGAACCAGCGGCTCGACACGCACGGCGGCTGGGCACTGTACGTCGACGGCGATCCGGACGTGTCGTGCAGCGTGAAGGCGTACTTCGCGCTGAAGGCGGCCGGCGACAGCGAGCACGCGCCGCACATGGTCCGCGCGCGCGACGCGATCCTGAAGCTCGGCGGCGCGGCACGCTCGAACGTGTTCACGCGCATCCTGCTCGCGACGTTCGGCCAGGTGCCGTGGCGCGCGGCGCCGTTCATGCCGATCGAATTCGTGCTGTTCCCGAAGTGGGTGCCGATCTCGATGTACAAGGTCGCGTACTGGGCGCGCACGACGATGGTGCCGCTGCTCGTGCTGTGCTCGCTGAAGGCGCGCGCCCGCAATCCGCGCAACGTCTCGATCCGCGAGCTGTTCGTCACGCCGCCGGATGAAGAACGCCGGTACTTCCCGCCCGCGCGCGGCATGCGCAAGCTGTTCCTCGCGCTCGACCGCACGGTGCGTCATGTCGAGCCGCTGATGCCGAAGGGCCTGCGGCAGCGCGCGATCCGCCACGCCGAAGCGTGGTGCGCGGAGCGCATGAACGGCGAGGACGGGCTCGGCGGGATCTTCCCGCCGATCGTGTACAGCTACCAGATGATGCAGGTGCTCGGCTACCCGGACGATCATCCGCTGCGGCGCGATTGCGAGAACGCGCTGGAAAAGCTGCTGGTCACGCGGCCGGACGGCAGCATGTATTGCCAGCCGTGCCTGTCGCCGGTGTGGGATACCGCGTGGAGCACGATGGCGCTCGAGCAGGCACGCGGCGTGGCGGTGCCGGAAGACGGCGAGCCGGACGACGCGCGGCGCGCACTCGACGCACGCATCGCGCGCGCGTACGACTGGCTGGCCGAACGCCAGGTGAACGACCTGCGCGGCGACTGGATCGAGAACGCGCCGGCCGACGTCCAGCCGGGCGGATGGGCGTTCCAGTACGCGAATCCGTACTACCCCGACATCGACGACACCGCGGTCGTCACCGCGATGCTCGATCGCCGCGGCCGCATGCATCGCAACGCGGACGGCACGAACCCGTATGCGCCGCGCGTCGCGCGCGCGCTCGACTGGATGCGCGGGCTGCAATCGCGCAACGGCGGTTTCGCGGCGTTCGACGCCGACTGCGACCGCATGTACCTGAACGCGATCCCGTTCGCCGATCACGGCGCCCTGCTCGATCCGCCGACCGAGGACGTGTCGGGCCGCGTGCTGCTGTGCTTCGGCGTGACGAAACGCGCGGACGAACGCGCTTCGCTCGCGCGCTGCATCGAATACGTGAAGCGCACGCAGCAGCCCGACGGCAGCTGGTGGGGCCGCTGGGGCACGAACTACATCTACGGTACGTGGAGCGTGCTGGCCGGCCTCGCGCTCGCCGGCGAGGACAAGTCGCAGCCGTATATCGCACGCGCGATCGAATGGCTGCGTTCAAGGCAGCATGCGGATGGCGGCTGGGGCGAGACGAACGACAGCTATATCGACCCGAAGCTGGGCGGCACCAATGGCGGCGAGAGCACGTCGAACTTCACCGCGTGGGCGCTGCTCGCGCAGATGGCGTTCGGCGACTGCGAATCCGATTCGGTGAAGCGCGGCATCGCGTATCTGCAGTCGGTGCAGCAGGAAGACGGTTTCTGGTGGCATCGTTCGCACAACGCACCCGGCTTCCCGCGCATCTTCTACCTGAAGTATCACGGCTACACCGCGTACTTCCCGCTGTGGGCACTCGCGCGTTATCGGCGGCTGGCGGGCGCGGCAGCGGCCGCGCCCGCGGCAGTCGATGCGGCCGACACGGTCGTCGCCTGAACGATCGCGCGCCGCCCGGCGCTCAGCGATCGATCGGCAGCGGCGCATCGGCCGCGACGAGCTGCTGCTCGCGCATCTCGCGCCAGAAATCGGCGGGGATATCGAACGTCAGTGCCGCTGAATCTTCCGCGATCCGCTCGGGCCGGCTCGCGCCCGGAATCACCGCAGCCGTCGCCGGATGCGCGAGCACGAACTGCAGCGCGGCCGCCTTGACCGGCACGTCGTAGCGCGCCGCGATCGCACGGATGCGCTCGACCTTCGCAACGATGTCGGGCGGCGCCTTCTGATATTCGAAGTGCGCGCCGCCGACGAGCACCCCCGAGCTGTACGGGCCACCGACGACGATCCCGACGTTGCGGGCCGCAGCCGCCGGCATCACGCGCTGCAGAGCGCGTTCGTGATCGAGCAGCGTGTAGCGGCCGGCCAGCAGCATGCCGTCCGGTTGCGGCTCGGCCAGATCCAGCACCAGTTCGATCGGCTCGACGCGGTTCACGCCGAGGCCCCACGCACCGATCACGCCTTCTTCGCGCAGCTTGCCCAGCACGCGGAACGCACCCTTGCGCGCGGCCTCGAACTGCGCGAGCCATTCGTCGCCATGGATGTCCTGCGCGATGTCGTGCACCCAGACGATGTCGAGGCGGTCGGTGCGCAGGCGCTTCAGGCTGTCCTCGATCGAGCGCAGCGTCGCGTCGGCCGTGTAGTCGCTCACCAGCCGGTTCGCGCGGCCATGCGCGAAGATCCCGCTCTTTTCGCCGTAGTCGCGGGTCTTCGCGTCTTCCATTTCGTCGAGCACGATGCGGCCGACCTTCGTGCTGATGACGTAGTCGTCACGGCGATGGCCGGCGAGCGCGTCGCCGAGGCGCGCTTCGGCCAGGCCGGCGCCGTACGACGGCGCGGTATCGAAGTAGCGGATACCGCGCGCCCACGCGGCTTCGACGGTGGCGATCGCTTCTTCGTCGGGAATGTCGCGGAACATGTTGCCGAGCGGCGCCGCGCCGAAACCGAGCCGGTTGTCGGCCGGCAGCGTGTCTTTGAGACTCATCAGTTGCTCCGGGTCTGGCAGGAAAGTGAACCCAGTCTAGGTTGCACACATAAGTCTGTCCAAGACATAATTCGTCGAACTTGAGTCCCCGAAGGTCTTATATGCTCGACATCCGCCAGCTTCAGTATTTCATCGCGGTCGCGGAAGAGGAACACGTCGGCCGCGCGGCCGAACGCCTGCACATTTCGCAATCGCCGCTCAGCCGCCAGATCGCGCAGCTCGAGGAAAAGCTCGGGCTGACGCTGTTCGAACGCAGCCAGCAGCGCATTCGTCTGACGCGTGACGGCCGCACGTTCCTCAGCGAAACGCACGCGTTCCTGCGTCACGCGAACCGGCTCGAATCGCTCGCGCGCCGGCTCGGCCGCGGCGACGAAGGCGGCCTGTGCATCGGCTACCTCGAAACGGCCACGCACTCGGGCGTGCTGCCGCGCGCGCTGAAGACGCTGCGTGCCGATCGCCCGTCCGTTCACATCGCTCTGTATAACTATCAATCCGCCGCGCAGCTCGAAGGCTTGCGCGAACGCAGCCTCGACATCGCGCTCGTTACCGAGCCGCCTGCACCCGACGATCCCGAACTCGATTCGATGCGGGTGCTGAACGATCCGATGCTGCTCGCGATGCCCGACGGGCACCCGCTCGCGAAGAAGAAGACGCTCGTCGCCGACGATCTCGCCGCGCAGGCGTGGATCGGCGTCACGCAGCACGAAAGCGCGCCGCGTCACGGCGCGTTCGTCGCGGCGTGCGCGAAGGCCGGGTTTTCGCCGGACATTTCGGTGGAAGCGACCGAGCCGCTCGCGGCGCTCGGCCTCGTCGCCGCCGGGCTCGGCGTGACGATGATCCAGCAGAGCCTGCGTCACCAGGTGCCGGAAGGCGTCGTGCTGCGCGAGCTGCCGTGGTTCAGTTACCGCACGCCGCTGTGGGCCGCGTGGCACAAGGTCAACCTGCGGCCGCTGGTCGGCATCTTCCGCGAAATCCTGACCGGCGAAGAGGTCGTCGCGGTGGCTGGAAAGTAACGCTGCGGATGGCCGGGGGGCCTGCACATCGGTGTGGTCGCGCATGCGAAGCAAACATGCCAACGCCTTCGACACGAGCCTGAACCCGCGACGAAGGCGCCGACGGAGCCCGATATCGCCAGGCTCCTGCTCACGCGATGCGATGCGATGCGATGCGATGCGTCGAGTCGCGCTGCCGTCAGGCCGCCGCGAACCGCTTCGCCAGTTCCGCGAGGCCGTCTTCGTAGATCCCGCGGAACAGCTTGACGGTGTCGTCGTCGGTCGCACCGTGCGGCGTGAACGTGCCCGACCATTCGACGGTCGACGCGTTCGGGCCGTTTTCGCGCACGCGCAGCGTGGAGCGATAGTTCACGACCGGAAACGGCGCTTCGAGGATCGCGTACGTGTAGCTGCGTTGCGCTTCGTCGAACGCGACCAGCCGCTCGACGATCGCCTCGCCGGCCGGGTTCGCGAGACGCCGCACGCGCCCGCCTTCGCTCAGCTCGCTGGCCGGAATGTACGACAGCCAGTCAGGCAACGACCCGAAGCCGCCGATCAGCTGCCAGACCGTCCCGGCCGAAGCCGGGAGTTCGATGCTTGTATTGGCCTGTGCCATGTCATCACCTTTCAGGATTGACGTCAGGATTAGCGATCGATCGGCAGCGGCGCGTTGGCCGCGATCAGACCTTGCTCACGCATTTCGCGCCAGAAGTCGGCCGGGATCACCACGTTCAGCGCTGCCTGGTCTTCCGCGATCCGCTCCGGGCGGCTCGCGCCCGGAATCACCGCGACGGTGGCCGGATGCGACATCGAGAACTGCAGCGCGGCGGCCTTGATCGGCACGTCGTAGCGCGTGGCGATCGCCTTGATCCGCTCGACCTTCGCGAGAATGTCCGGCGAAGCCTTCTGGTATTCGAAGTGCGTGCCGCCCGCGAGCACGCCCGAACTGTACGGGCCGCCGACGACGATCCCGACGTTCTGCGCGGCAGCCGCCGGCATCACGCGTTGCAGCGCGCGCTCGTGGTCGAGCAGCGTGTAGCGGCCGGCCAGCAGCATGCCGTCCGGTTGCGGTTCGGCCAGATCCAGCACCAGTTCGATCGGCTCGACGCGGTTCACGCCGAGCCCCCATGCCTTGATCACGCCTTCTTCGCGCAGCTTGCCCAGCACGCGGAACGCGCCCTTGCGCGCGACCTCGAACTGCGCGAGCCATTCGTCGCCGTAGAAGTCCTGCGCGATGTCGTGCACCCAGACGATGTCGAGGCGGTCGGTGCGCAGGCGCTTAAGGCTGTCCTCGATCGAACGCAGCGTCGCGTCGGCCGTGTAGTCGTTGACGATGCGGTTCGGCCGGCCGTGTTCGAACAGGCCGCCCTTTTCGCCGAGATCGCGCGCCGACACGTCTTCGATTTCGTCGAGGATCACGCGGCCGACCTTGGTGCTCAGGACATATTCGTCGCGCGGGTGGTTCGCCAGCGCATCGCCGAGGCGGATTTCCGCCAGGCCCGCGCCGTAGAACGGAGCCGAATCGAAATAACGGATGCCGTGTTGCCATGCCGCTTCGACGGTGGCCGCGGCTTCCGCGTCGGGGATGTTGCGGAACATGTTGCCGAGCGGGGCCGTACCGAAACCAAGGATCTTGTTACCGGGCAGCTTGTCTTTGAGACTCATGATTTTCTCCAGGGAATGAGGGAAAGCGGGTTCAGTCTAGGTACGTCGGTTAAGTCTGTCCAAGACGGAATTCGACACACTTGAGTCCCCGGAGGTCTGAATGGCCGTTTCAAGGCCTGCCTCGATGCCCCGCCCCGACACCCCGTTCCGGCAGGACGCCCGACCGGCAAGGCTTTCGACCGAATCCACACCCGATTCGTGATTCCAGATCAAAAATCATTTGGGCCGGCAGCCGTTTTTCCCGGGCGCCGCGATACCTATATTGGCTGCACTCGCAACGACATCGACGTGGTTGCGGTTCACTCGACCCGACAGGTACCCATGATGAAAACGCTGATTTCTTCCACGCTTGCCGCACTGATCCTTTCCGCACCGGCGCTGTCGTTCGCGCAGCAGGCCGACCATCAACTGACCCGCGCCGAAGTGAAGGCCGAAATGGCGCGCCTCGCGGCCGTCGGCTACACCCCGGCGCTGGACCACAACCAGTACCCGGTCGCGATCCTCGCCGCCGAAAAACGCGTGCGGGAAAACGCCGTCACACACAATGCGCCGGGCACCGCACCGGCCGCCGCGACGTCCGGTTACGGCAGCGAAGCGCACACCGCCGGCGAATCCGGCCGCGTGACGACGATCAACGGCCGCGACTCGATCTATCGCGGTCATTGAGCCGCGCCGACGCGCAAGAGCGCCCGCCTCCCGATACGCGCCACCCTTCGTCCCGCCCTTCCGCATGGCCGGCCCGAATCGCCTGAACAGGCATTCGGGCCGCGCGTCGTCGCCGCATTTTTTCTCCCCCGCCCTGCCCCGCGAAACCCGCTCGCACATCGTCACCGCGTACGCCGATTCGTGACTGCGCAGTACAAGTTCTTATGCCGCTTCATCCGTTTATCCGCCGCGCGCCGCGCCGGATACTGCGCACCATCCGGCGCCAGGCGCCCCACTCGATATTTCGCACACACGTATGAATCGATATCCAGGATTGAAGCGCATCGCGCGACCGGCCGTGCTGGCCGCCATTCCACTGGCCGCGCTCGTCGCGTTGTCCGGCTGCCGGTCGGACGACAAGGCGCCGGCCGCGACGCCGAGCGTGGTCGTCAGCGCGCCCGTCGCGCGCGACGTCAACGACGTCGACGTCTATACGGGCCGCTTCGAAGCGGTCGACACCGTCGACGTGCGCCCGCGCGTGAGCGGTTATCTCGACAAGGTCGCGTTCCAGGACGGCGCGACCGTGCGCAAGGGCGACCTGCTGTTCGTCATCGACCCGCGCCCGTATCAAGCGGCCGTCACGGCCGCACAAGGCACGCTCGAACGCGCGCAGTCGCAACTGAAGCTGAGCCGGCAGGATTTCGAACGCGCCAGCATCCTGATCAGGACCGACACGATCGCGCAGAGCCTCTACGACCAGCGCAGGCAGGCCGTGCAAAGTGCGCAGGCCGAGGTGACGAGCGCGCAAGGTGCGCTCGAACGCGCGCGGCTCGACCTGTCGTTCACGCGCATCGTCGCGCCGATGTCCGGCCGCATCAGCCGCAAGCGCGTCAGCGAGGGCAACCTCGTGAAAGGCGGCGACAGCGACGCCACGGTGCTGACGACGATCGTGTCGCAGGACCCGATCGACATCTACTTCGATGTCGACGAGGCAAGCTACCTGCGCTATACGCGCGAGGCGCAAAAAAGCGGCGGCAGCGCGTCGTCGCGGCAGGTCGCGATCGCGCTGCCGGGCGATGCGCAGCCGTCGCTGACGGGCACGATGGATTTCGTCGACAACCGCCTCGACGACTCGACCGGCACGCTGCGGCAACGCGCGCGCGTCGCCAATCCGGACCGGCGCCTGAGCCCCGGCCAGTTCGGCCGCGTCTATCTGTCGAGCCGCGTCGCGCATCACGCGCTGCTCGTGCCGGATGCGGCCGTCGCGACCGATGCGACGCGCCGCGTGCTGTATTTCGTCGACGCGAACGGCACCGTCGCGATTCGCCCCGTGACGCCCGGCCGCCTGTACGGCAACCTGCGCGAGATCGACGCAGGGCTGAACGCGGGCGACCGCGTGATCGTCGACGGCTTCCAGCGCGTGCAGGCCGGCGACAAGGTCAAGGCCGTGCCGCGCGCGATCGAAGCCGCCACGTTGGCCACCGCGGCGAGCGGCACGACCGGGAGCGCGCAATGAACCTCGGCCGTCTGTCCGTCCAGCAACCGGTGCTCGCGATCGTCCTGTCCATCGTGCTGACCATCGCCGGTGCGCTGGCCTATTTCTCGCTCGCGGTGTCCGAGTATCCGGACATCGCGCCGCCGACCGTCGTGATCCAGGCGACCTATCCGGGCGCGTCCGCGGAAACGGTGTCGCAAACGGTGTCGACGCCGATCGAACTCGAAGTGAACGGCGTGGAAGACATGCTGTACATGTACAGCCAGGCGACGTCCGACGGCAGCCTGAACATCACCGTGACGTTCAAGCCCGGCACCGACGTCGACAAGGCGCAGGTGCTCGTGCAGAACCGCGTCGCGCTCGCGACGCCGCGCCTGCCGGAGCCCGTGCAGCGCAGCGGCGTATCGGTGCGCAAGTCGTCGCCGACGCAGCTCGGCACGATCTTCCTGTACTCGCCGGACCAGCGCTACGATCCGCTGTACGTGTCGAACTACGCGATCCGCAACGTCGCGGACGTGCTGAAGCGGATCGAAGGCGTCGGCGACATCAACCCGCTCGGCGCGCGCGAATACTCGATGCGCATCTGGCTCGATCCCGAGCGCGTCGCGTCGTTCGGCCTGAGCCCCGGCGACCTGATCGCCGCGGTGCGGGCGCAGAACACGCAGCTCGCGGGCGGCGTGGTCGCGCAGGCGCCGATCACGAACCAGGCGTTCCAGCCGAACCTGATCTTCGAAGGGCGGCTCAAGCATCCCGAGGATTTCAGCGACATCGTCGTCAAGCAGGGCAAGGACGGGCGGCTCGTGCGACTGAAGGATGTCGCGCGCGTCGAGGTCGGCGCACTCGCGTATGCGACCGACAGCTACATGCTGCGCCACCCGACGATCGCGTTGCAGGTGCTGCAGCAGCCCGGCGCGAACGCGGTCGCGACGATGGATGCGGTCGAGAAGAAGATGGCCGAACTGGCGAGGGACTTCCCGAAGGGCATCGTCTACAACATCGGCTACAACCCGACTGCCTTCATCGGCGACAGCATCCACGAACTCGTCAAGACCATCTACGAAGCCGTCGTGCTCGTCGTGTTCGTCGTGCTGCTGTTCCTGCAGGGCTGGCGGCCGTCGATCATCCCGATCCTGTCGATTCCGGTGTCGCTCGTCGGCACGTTCGCGGCGATGGCCGCGCTCGGCTACTCGATCAACAACCTGACGCTGTTCGGCCTCGTGCTCGCGGTGGGGATCGTCGTCGACAACGCGATCGTCGTGGTCGAGAACGTCGAGCGGCACCTGTCGGCCGGCGCCGGGCCGCGCGACGCGACGCTGCTGACGATGAAGGAAGTCGGCGGCGCGCTGTTCGCGATCACGCTCGTGCTGTGCGCGGTGTTCGTGCCGACCTCGTTCATTCCGGGCATCTCGGGCCAGTTCTTCCGCCAGTTCGGCGTGACGATCGCCGTGTCGACCGCGATCTCGTTCTTCACGTCGGTGACGCTCGCGCCCGCACTCTCCGCGATGATGCTGAAAGCGCACGCCCGCGATCACGACGTGCCCGCTCCGGCATCGCGCATGGCCGCGCCGTTCGCGCCGGCGATGCGCGTCGCGCGGCGCTTCTCGAACGCGTTCAACCGCGTGTTCCAGCGCCTGTCCGATGCGTATGGCCGGCTCGTCAGGAAGGTCGTGCGGATCATCCCGGCGATGGGCGTGCTGTACGTGGTGCTGATCGCCGCGACCGGCTACCTGCTCGTGTCGAGCCCGAAGGGCTTCATTCCCGCGCAGGACCGCGGCTACCTCGTCGTGCTCGTGCGGATGCCCGACGGCGCGACGCTCGAACGCACGAGCGCGGTCGCGCGCAAGATCGAGGACATCGCGCTGTCGGTGCCCGGTGTCGCACGCGTGCCGGTGTTCTCCGGCGTGAACGCGGCGACCGGCACGAACTCGGCGAACAGCGCCGGCCTGTTCCCGGTATTCCAGCCCTGGCCCGAACGCAAGGCGCGCGGCCTGACGATCGACACGATCGCCGCCGAGATGCGCAAGCGGCTCGCGGCCGTCACCGAAGCGTCGATCGTCGTCGCGATGCCGCCGCCGGTGCAGGGCCTCGGCAGCACGGGCGGTTTCGCGATGCGGCTCGAAGACCGCAACGGCCTCGGCACCGCCGCGCTCGCGAAGGCGACGCTGGATCTGGTGGCGGCCGCGAACCGCACGCCCGGCATGGTCGGCGTCTATACGCCCTACTCCGCGACGAGCCCGCAGGTGCACGTCGAGCTCGACCGCGAGAAGGCCGAGATGCTCGGCGTGCCGAGCCAGGCCATCAACGACGCGGTCGAGACGTATTTCGGCTCGACCTACATCAACGACTTCAACATCGTCGGGCGCACCTATCGCGTGACCGCGCAGGCCGACCTGCCGTTCCGCGTCGGCGCTTCCGATCTCGCGCGGCTGAAGGTGCGCAACCGCGACGGCGAGATGGTGCCGATCGGCAGCGTCACGCGCATCGACGACACGCTCGGCGTCGATCGCGCGCCGCGCTACAACCTGTATCCGGCCACCGAGATCAACGGCGATACGGCACCGGGCCTCGGTTCCGGCTTCGCGATCAAGACGATGGAATCGCTCGCGAAACAGGTGCTGCCGCCCGGCATTTCGTTCGAATGGACCGATCTGTCGTATCAGCAGACCACGGCCGGCAACACGGGGCTGCTCGTGTTCCCGCTGTGCGTGCTGCTCGTCTACCTGGTGCTCGCCGCGCAGTACGGCAGCTGGAGCCTGCCCGTGTCGATCCTGCTGATCGTGCCGATGTGCCTGCTCGCCGCATCTCTCGGCGTGCGCGCGCTCGGCCAGGACGTGAACATCCTCACGCAGATCGGCTTCATCGTGCTGGTCGGGCTCGCCGCGAAGAACGCGATCCTGATCGTCGAGGTCGCGCGGCAGCTGGAGGCCGACGGCACCGAACTCGTCGAGGCCGTCGTCGAAGCCTGCGTGCAGCGGCTGCGCCCGATCGTGATGACGTCGCTCGCGTTCATCCTCGGCGTGCTGCCGCTCGTGATCTCCGACGGCGCCGGCGCAGAAATGCGCCAGGCGGTCGGCGCGGCCGTGTTCTTCGGGATGATCGGCGTGACGTTCTTCGGGCTGCTGTTTACGCCCGTGTTCTATGTGATGGTTCGCCGGCTCGCGTTGCGCAAGGCCGCTGTCGCGACCGTCGCGACGGAGGTGGTGCAATGAAGTTCGTTCGACTCGTGGCCGCGCTGTCCGCGGCGGCCGTCCTGACCGCGTGCACGAGCGCGCCGGTCGCCACCGTCACGCCGCCGCCGCTGGCCGCGACTTATGCGAACGCGGATCTCGCGGCCGGCGGCCCGGCCGCCGACACCGGCGCGTGGTGGCACGCTTTCCACGACCCGATCCTCGACGGGCTGGTCGACACGGCGCTCGCGAACAACCTCGACCTGCAGGCCGCAGTCGCACGCATCGACGCGGCGCGCGCGGTGCGGATCGGCGCGGCGTCGCAGTGGTTCCCTTCGGTCGACCTGAACGCGGGCGCCGGCCGCCAGCGGCTCTCCGCCTCGCAGGCATTCCCGACCGATACGCCGACGACCGGCAACGCGTTCGACCTGAATGCGAGCCTCGCGTGGGAAATCGACATCTTCGGGCGCATCCGCCAGGGCGTGTCGGCCGCCGACGCGGATATCGCGTCCGCGCAGAACGATGCGGCGGCCGTGCGGATCGCGACGATCGACGAAACCGTGCGCACCTACGTGACGGTGCGCGGGCTCGAGCAGCGGCTCGCGCTGGTCGAGGCCAACGCGTCGAGCCAGCGCAGCACCGAGGAATCGACGCGGCGCCTGTTCGACGCGGGCGTCGTGCCGGTGGCCGACGTGGACCGCGCCGCCGCGCAGACGGAAACGACGCTGGCCGAGCTGCCCGCGCTGCAACTTCAGCGGCAGGCCGCGATCCACCGGCTGTCGATCATCACCGCGTCCACGCCGCAGGCCATCTACGCGCGCGTCGATCCGCCCGCGCCGGAACCGGTGTGGACAGCCGCCGCGCCGGGCGTCGGCACGCCGGCCGACTTGCTGCGCCGCCGGCCCGACGTGCGCGCGGCCGAGGCGCGTGTCGTCGCCGCCTATGCACGGATCGGCGTGGCGGAGGCCGACCTGAAGCCGCACCTGCAACTGATCGGCGTGCTCGGTGCGGCAATCGACGGCTTCTCGGGCGCGACGCTCGCGCGGTCGCTCGCCTGGATGGCCGGCGCCGGCGCGAGCGCGCCGCTGTTCGACGGCGGGCGTCGGCGCAGCGTCGTCGCGTTGCGCCGCGCGCAGGCCGCGCAGGCGGTCGCCGCGTATCGCTCGACGGTGCTGACGGCCGTCGGCGACGTCGAGACGTCGATCGCCGCCACCGCCCGCGATCACAGCCGGACCGAGCGCCTCGAACGCGCGGTGTCGAACGCGCGCGGCGCCTATACGCAGATCAACCGGTCGTGGCGCAGCGGCGAATCGGCGTTCATCGATACGCTGGAGGTGCAGCGTTCGCTGCTCGCGGCCGAGGATTCGCTCGCGCAGGCGCGCACCGAGGAAATGCTCGGCCGGGTCAGGCTGATGACTGCGCTGGGGCAGTAAGCGCGCGGTTCAGGTTCGACCGCTGCCGCGCATCGGTCGATACGCAAAGGGCGGCGGGTTCGATGTGATTCGAACCCGCCGCCCTTTTGCATGTTGCTTGGCCGGCTGCGTGCGGCACCGGCTCAGTCGATGTCGCCGCCTTCCTTCAACTGCGCGCTCAAGTAGTCGAGAAAACTGACGATGCGCGACGACAGCGTCGCATTGCGATAGAACACCGCGTGAATCGGCTGGCGGAACTCGACGGTATCGTCGACGAGCAGCTCGACGAGGCTGCCGTCGCGGCGATGCGTGCCCGTCATGTAGTCGGCCAGGCACACGATGCCGGCGCCACTGAGCGCGAGCGTCAGCAGCGTCTCGCCGCTCGACGCCTGCAGCGCCGGATGAATCCGGTACACGCCGCCGTCGGCGGTATGCAACGGCCAGTGGTTCAGCGTTTCCGGCTGCACGAAGCCGAGCAGCGCATGGTTCGCGAGATCGGCGACGCTCGTCGGCACGCCGGCTTTCTCCAGATAGGCCGGGCTCGCCAGGATGCGCAGCCGGCTGCTGCCGAGACGGCGCGCATGCAGCGTCGAATCGCGCAGCTCGCCGATCCGGATCGCCACGTCGGTGCGCTGTTCGAGCAGGTCGATGATCTCGTCGCTCGTATGGAGTTCGGCCGTGATCGCCGGATAGGCTTCGCGGAAGCCGGGCATCATCGGCGCGATCACGTGCTGCATGAACGGCATCGCCGCGTTGATCCGCAAGCGCCCGGACGGCGTCTCGCGCTGGCTGACGATCTGTTCCTCGGCAAATTCGACCGACGCGATGATGTCGCGCGCGTAGTCGAGAAAGAGCTTGCCCTCGTCGGTCAATTCGAGGCGGCGCGTCGTGCGGCGGATCAGCGTCGTGTCGAGCTTCTCCTCGAGGCGCCGCAGGATCCGGCTCATTACCGAGGTCGGCTGATGCAGCTTGTCGGCCGCACCCGTCAGCGAACCGGTATCGGCGATGGTCACGAATGCGAGCATCTCGTCGAGGGTCGTCTTCATGGTCGGCAGTCTTCCGCAGTTTCAGAAACCGCCACGATAGTGCCGCCGCGCCGCTTTGATAAGCCGGCGCGCGCGCGAATCACAGTTGATTTCGATTCAATGATTCGCGGCGAATATGGTCCGAACAATCCGGCATGAAGCGGGAGGCCGCATACGCAAATGCGCCCGGGCGGGCGCGCTTTTCGTCAGACAAGGCAACGCCGTGTCAGGCCGCGACGGGCATCTCGTCGCGAATCCAGTCGAGCATCGCGCCGTGCGCCGGCGCCCACCCGAGTTCCTGCCGCGCGCGCAGCGCCTTCACACGGCTGTTCGACGCGAGCGAGTCATGCGCGCGCGAATGGCCGAGCGCCTGCGCCGCATCCGCGATGTCCCATTCGACGATGGACGGCAGGCCGAGCCGCTCGCCGAGCGCATGGCCGATTTCCGCGAACGACGCTTCGCCGTTTTCCGCAAAGTAGAACGCACCGGGCGGCGCGGCATCGATCGCGCGCAGATACAGATCGGCGACATCGTCGACGTGCACGTTCGACCAGCGGTTCAGCCCCTTGCCGATCACGCGCACCGCGCCGGCATCGCGCGCGATCGCCGCGAGCAGCGGCAGTTGCGCGCTGTCGCGGCGGATGCCGAGGCCGTCGCCGTAGATCATGCTGTTGCAGATCACGGCCGAGCGGATGCCAAGATTGGCCGACGACATCACGAGCCGGTCGATCGCGCGGCGCTCGGCCTTCGCGGGTTTGACGACGGGCGTCGTCTCGTCGAATACGGGGGCATCGCCATGCGCGCCCTGTGCGTCGTCCGCGATCACGCTGGTGCCGCTCGTATGCACGAACGTCTTGCCCGAGCCGCTCAGTGCGGCGATGATCGCCTCGACGGCCTCGCGGTGATCGCTGCTCGCCGCGTTGACGACGCAGTCCGCGTCGCGCGCCAACGCTTGCAGCAGCGCCGAGTCGTCGAGCGTGCCGACGACCGGCATGATGCCGGCCGCCGCGAGTTTCGCGGCGTTGTCACCGTCGCGCGTCAAGCCGGTGACGACGTGCCCTGCCGAGACGAGCCGCGCGGCCACCGAGCCGCCGATGTAGCCGCTCGCGCCCGTCACGAATATCCTGATGCCTTTCATCTGCTGCTCCGAGAGCGAGACAGCCGGTACGGCAGACGTCTCGCGAAATGTCGTGCGTCGCAGTATCGGCGGCCGGCGTTGCGCGAGGAAGGGCGGCGTCGCGAAAACAGTTTTGAGCGCAACGGGATGATCGGCCGCGTCAGACGAACCCCTCGTCGACCAGCGTGCAGCCGTCCGCGGTGATTTCGTGCCGCTGGCCCGAGCCGCCGGCCACGCGGCTCCAGCTTTCAGACACGAGCATCGCCGCATCGCCGTCCGTGTGCAGCGCGTAGCCGAATCCGCCATACATGCCCGGCACCGCGAACCACATGCGTTCGGCCTGCGCGTCGAGTTCGAGTAGCGGCTCGAGCTCGGGCAGGCGCAGCGCGTCGACGCGCAAATGTGCGATGCGGCCAAGGATCATCGCGTGGAAGTGGCGCTGGATGGCGAACAGCGTGGCGTCGGGCACGAAGCGTCGCGGCTGCGGCGCCAGCAGGTCGACCAGATGCCGATGCCCGCGCCGCCCGGCGATATCGACCGGGCGCTCGCCGTGGGCATCGCGCAGCATGCGCCACGCACCGAGCCTCAACAGTTCGGCGACGACCGCCTTCGGTGCGCCGCCGCGGGCGGCCTGATGCAGCGGCGCACGAAGCGACGTGCCGCCGAGCCGGGTCGCGTTGACGAGCACACGCTCCTTCGCGACGAGTGCGAGCATCGTCGCCCAGTCGCCGTTCCTGGCCGCGTCGGCCAGCGCGTGCCGGGTCGCGACCTGCGCGTCGCCGAGCACGTCGGCGCCCGTGATGCCGTCCCATGTGATACTCAACCGGATCTCCTCGTGTGTCGCGTTCGCGTGACCGCGTCGATCGCCCATCATAAGCGTTCGTCGCGGCTGCGCGATCGCGCGGCGCTGCTTCGGGCCGGGATTCCCCGGCGTCCGATCCGGCCGCTGACCGCACAAGCGCGTCGATCTGCGATGATGTCGGACGCGAGGCCACGCATCGCGATCGCCTCGCACGGGCGCGCCGCGCGCGCACCCGATCCATCCACCCCGACGAAGCATGCTCATCATGATCGACGTTTCCTCCATCACCGACGCGTTCGCCCCGGGCGGCGAGCCGACGCAGTACCGCGTATCGCCCGAGAAACTGATTTCCGGCGATCCGCTGCACACGCTCACACCCGGCTTCGCGAGTCCGTGCGGCCGCTTCTCGACCGGTATCTGGGAAAGCACGCCAGGCTGCTGGCACGTCGCATACACCGAAGCGGAATACTGCGAGATCCTAGAAGGCACGTCGGTGATCACCGACCTCGAAGGCAACCGGAAGACCCTGCGCGCCGGCCATCGTTTCGTGATTCCGCCGGGTTTTCGCGGCACGTGGGAAGTCGTCGAACGCACGCGGAAGATCTTCGTCGCGTACGACGAGCAGCCGCCCGAATGAGCGGCGGGCGGGCGCGATCGATGTGGCATTGCACGACAGGTCGACGATCCGCCAGCCGCGCGGCATCGCCGCCGTGCGCCATCGTTCGTCCGGATTCGTCGCGACCGCATCGGTCGCCTTCCCGACAGCTCGGCGGGCCGGCCGTGCGGCACGACCGGCCCGCCGGCTGAAACGTTACCGCCGGCCGTCGAGCGCCCCGAGAATCCCGTATGCGGCCTTCACGCGGTCCTCGTTCGGAAAGCTGCGGTTCGCGAGCATCACGATCGCGATCCGCTTCGACGGGACGAACGCGACATAGGTGCTGAAGCCGTTGGTCGAGCCGGTCTTGTTGATCCACGTATCCGCACTCGGCGCGAGCGGCGGCTTGATCGCGGAGGCCGGCAACCCGTCGCGCAGCATCTTCATCGAGTTGCCTTCGAGCAGCGTCGGCAGCGCGACCGGATACGGATACTGTTCCCAGATCAGGTCCTGCGTCAGCGGCCCCGCGCGGAAATAGCCGGTGTGGGTGCGTTCGAGCGCGCGCTGCAGGCGCGGCGCGGTTTCGATCAGCCCCATGTTCGCCTGCACGAAGCGCAGCAGGTCGGCCGCCGTGGTCCGCACGCCGTAGGCCGGCTGCCACAGCATGCCGCCCGTCATCCGGATCGGCTTGCCGTCCTGCGTATAACCCTGTGCGTAGTCGGCCCGACGTGCTTCCGGCACGTTGATGTACGTGTGCGTCATGCCGAGCGCGGGAAAGAGCCGCTGCTCCATCAGCACCGCGAAATCCTTGTGCATCGCCTTCGCGGTGAGCCACCCGAGCATGCCGACCGACACGTTCGAATACGTCCGGTACGTACCCGGCGCATGCGCGGGCCGCCACGCGTCGAGATAGCGGATCAGGCCCGCGTCGTCGCGGATGCTGTCCGGCACCTGCACCGGCATGCCGCCGGACGTGTGCGTACCGAGATCGAGCAGCGTCACGACACCGAACGGCTTGCCCTGCATGGCAGGCAGGTACTTGCCGACCGGATCGGCCAGCGACAGTTCGCCGCCCTCCTGCGCGTCGGCCGCGAGCGTCGCGGTCAGCGTCTTGCTGACGGAGCCGATTTCGAACAGCGTGTCGCCGGTGACGGGCTTGCCGGTTTGCGTCGACATCACGCCGTAGTCGAACACGTAGGGCTTGCCGTCGGCGACGATGCCGACCGCCATGCCGGGAATCGCGTACTGCTTCATCAGCGGCGCGATGTGGCGGGTCACGGTGTCGTGGAGGTCGTCCGGGGTGGCGGCGGCCGCGCGGCCGGCCGTGGCGGTGACGCACGCGGCGACGAACAGGGTCGCGGCGAAGCGTGTCGCGTTGAATCGCATGGTTGCGGTTCCTTCGATTTGCGATGGTTGCGTGGACAACAGATCCGGTCGCGCCATGCGGAAATCGCAGCGGCCGGCCTGCCGAAGCAGGACTATCCGCTGTAAGCCGTCCGTCAACAATCGACGTTATGTTGATCGAGCCTAAAGAAAAACTTATGGGATTGGCGAAGGCGTGGATGACCGCTGCCGCCGTCGCGGCGTGCTCGATGGTTTGCGGGGAACGTCGGGCAGCACCGTCAAGTGCACTGCCACGAACGCGACACGTCGGTGACGTTGCCGTACAAGCGAGTCACGGCGCTGGCAACACGAGGCTCGAGCGCGTTACCCCGGCAACCGGTCCAGAAACGCCAGCATCGCCGCGTTGAACCGCGCGGGCCGCTGCAGCGGCGCGAAATGGCTCACGCCGGGCAGGATCGTCAGCGTCGCGCCCGGGATCGTACGCGCGAGGTACGCCGCATGCTCGGGCCGGATGAATTCGTCGTGCTCGCCCAGCACGATTGTGACCGGCACGGCGATCGCCGCGAGATCCTCCGCGCTGTAATCCGGTTGCGTGCGCATCATTTCGCTGACGGCCGCGACGAATGCGTCGAACTCGCCCGGTGTCGCGGAAAGCGCCGCATAGTCCTTGCGATGCCGCGCGAAGCAGCGGTCGAGCAGCGGGCCCGGCACGATCTCCTTCGTGCCGCCCGGGTCCATGTTGCATGCGAAGAAGAACACGCCGGCCGCACGTTCCGGCGCGCGATCGGCCAGCACGAGTGCGATGCACGCGCCGTCGCTCCAGCCGACGAAGCGCGCACGGTCGACGTGCAGCGCATCGAGCACCGCGAGCACGTCCGACGCCATGCGTTCGTAGGAATAGGGTTGAGCGTCTCGCGTGCTGCGGCCGTGGCCGCGGCTGTCGATCACGATCGCGCGGTAGCGGGCCGCGAGCAGCGCCGGCACCTGGTTGCCCCAGTTGCCGCCGTGGCCGAGGCCGCCGTGCAGCAGCACGACCGGCGGGCCGTGGCCGAACGACGCGTGCCAGATGCGCGCGCCGTCGTGTTCGAGCCATCCTTGCTCGTCGGCCGCCGGCAGCGGCGTGCCGCCTTGCGCGTCGAAGCGGACGAGGTCGTCGTCGTCGAGTTCCGCATGCATCGTTCTGCCGTCCTGTCGAGGGAGACGTGCTTGCGATTGTAATGCGTGCGGCCGACGCGGCCGCATCCGGTCAGGCCTGCGTCGATACCAGCCCGCCCGCCGACGAGCCGCCCGTCTTCTCGACGGCCGCCGCGAGTTGCGCGATCGCGGTCGCCAGCGCCCCCGCGATCGCGCCGGCTTCCGCGCTCAGCGACTGCTGTTCGACCGCCGCGGCCGGGTCGTCCTTCGCGCGCTGCGCCGCGCTCGCCATCTGGCGCTCGATCGTGGCCAGCTGCTTCTGCAACCGGTCGATCAACGCTTTCAGCTGCGCGACCGCCGGATCGTCGGACGACGCGCCCGATGCGCCGTGCGTTTCGCCGGTGGCACCGGTCGAACCCTGCGCACCGGACGTGCCTGCCGGACTCGTCGTACCCGTCGCGCCTGCGGCATTCGTCGCGCCATCGGTGGATGACGTCGCGGCGGGCGCGGCCGACGAAGCGTTCGCGCCCGGGCTCGCGTCCGCCAGCGAGGTGCGCGTGGTCGTGGAGAAATCGATCTGCATCGTGTCGGTCCCTGTGTCGGTAAACGAATCGTGGCTGGGGGGAAAAATTGCCTTCCAATTCGTTTACGGCATTCGTCACACGAAACTTGAGCATCGGGGCCCGACTGATTTGGCTGAAGATCGCCGGTTTTAGTCGCGAAAGGGCCAGATTCGCGGCGCCGCAGCGCTGATAAAATCGCGGCTTCGCCGGCGGAAGTCGCGCGCCCGCTGCCCCGGGGCACGAGCGCGCAACGCCGCCGGTATCGACTCCCGCCCTTCCGGGCGCGGCACGCGACACGTGCCGACGCCGCGGTCGCGGCTGCGCGGGTCGCTTTTTCCGTTCGCCTGCGTGCCCCGCTCGCCGCTTCAAGCGGCGAACGCCGTCCGGCGCGCGCTCACTTCATCACGCATTCGAGGAACACACGATGGCCCGCATCGGCGCCTTCTGCATCACGACGTGGCTTGCCGCCGCGATTCTCTACTTCGGCCAGCACTCCGTCGCGATGATCGTGTTGAGCGGTGTCGTCGTGTTCGGCGGATTCGACCTGCTGCGTCCGTAAGCGCGCAGGGCCACGCGGCCGCGCCCGGTCGCGACGGCCGGCACGACTGTGATAGCCTCTCCCGCACCGTCTGTCACGCGCACGCCTCGCCGGCAACCAGGAGAACGGAATTTGAATCATGGTTCGAACCGCCACCCGGCCGCCCTCGCCTGCAAGGTGTGTTCGGCCCGCGCCCCCATCTGCGGGCTGGTCGATTTCTCGCGCTGCGGCGCCGACTTCATTGCCGGGAAGAAAGTCGACCCGTATGCGGGCGTGCCGGTCTACTACCATGCTTGCGAGCAATGCGGCTTCACGTGGGCGCCCATGTTCGACAACTGGACCCACGACGATTTCGCGCAGCATGTCTATAACGCCGACTATGCGCGCCACGATCCCGAGTATCTCGAGGTCCGTCCGCAGCAGCATGCCGACCTGATCTGCACCAGTTTCGCGGAAATGCGGGAAGGCCGGATTCTCGATTTCGGCTCGGGGCTGGGCTTGCTGGAACGGAAACTGGCATCGCGCGGCTTCACGGACGTGACGTCGTACGATCCGTTCTCGCATCCGGTTCCGCCCGAAGGCACGTTCGACACGATCCTGTCGTTCGAGGTGTTCGAGCATCATCCGGCGCCGTTCGACCTCTTCGACCAGATCATGCGTTACCGGAAACGCGACGGCGCGCTGCTGTTCCAGACGTCGCTGATCAGCCGGGAGATCATCGAGCGCGGCATCGAGCAGTGGTGGTACTGCGTGCCGCGCAACGGGCACATCTCGTTTCACACGCCGCAGTCCCTGACGCTGCTTGCCCAACGCCACGGGCTCGAATACGGCGCGTTCAGTCCCGAGCTGCACGTCGTCTTCGATCGCGCGGCGACACCGCGCTGGCTCGACAGGTTTCTCAAGCCGTAACGGCTCGCCGGCGATCGGGCGTGCAACGAACGCCGCGTGCCTTCACGCGGCGCTCGAACGGCTCGCTGCCGCTTGCACGGCGTCGCGCCCACGCCCACGCCCACGCCGCCGTCAGCATGCCCCGAACGTCGGCACCGCCGGATCGACCGCCAGCGCGCGCTCGTTGAACACGACCGGCACGCCGCCGAGCCCGAGCCTGCAGTTCGGGCGGTCGAGCCGCCACCCGTCGACGCGCAGCGCGGCGCGCGACACCGGCGCACCGCTCGCATGCGGCAAATCGATCGTAATCTGCCGCTTCGCGCCCGGCATCAGGTTCAGGTAGTTGTCGCTGTAGAACGCGGGCAGCACGCGCGCACCGGTCGACGGATCGAATACCTGCAAGTGCGTCATCAGCGCGAACGTCGTGCCGATGTTCGCGACGTCGACCGTGATGCGCGTCGTCGTGTCGTCGGTCTCGGCCGATGCCGCGCCGATGGCAACCGCCGCGCCCGGCATCGTATCGAGCGACGTGTACGCGGTGTCGCCTCCGTCGCGCTGTCGCCAGTACACGTTCTCCGCAAGCGTATTGCCGCCTGCATCGGTCAGCACGAGCGACACGATGCACACGTCCGACTTCGCCGCGGCCATCGCCGCCTTCAGGTTCGCCACCACGCGATACGACGCCTTCGCGACGCCGCCGACGTCCGCGACAGTCCGGCTGCTCGACGTGCCGTCGAGGTTGTACACGCGCATCTCGACGCGGCCGGTGACGGCCGCCGCCGTGTGATTCGCGATCGTCACGTCGGCGGTATTCGCATCGAGGATCGCATTGACGCGACGGCACCCGTGCCGCACCGCGAAGAACGACGCATGCACGTCGAGGTCGTGGCTGTACATCTGCCACACGAAGCTCGGTTGCGCGGGGTTCGTCATCCACATGATCACGCCGGTGGCCGGCGACGTGATCTTCCCGGCCACCGGGCCGATCATCACGGCCGCGTTCGCCTCGTAGATCGAGCGGATGCATTCGTAGTTCATCATCTGCGCCTTGCGCACGAAGTCCGCGAGATTGCGGATCGCGCCGTAGCGCTGCGCCGTCATCGCGATGTAGCCGGCGCCGCCCTGCTTGCCGACCGACGGGTAGTACGCGCCGTTGCCGTTCATGTCGCGGTCGGCCCAGAAGTCGTCCGGGCATTCGTACGAGCCGGGCGGCAGCATCGATTCGACGCATTCGAGCGTCGGGATCGAATGCGAGCCGACCTCGTTGTGAAACGCGATCGACGTCGTGCCGTAGCCGCGGCTGAATGCCGCCTGCGGCGACGCCCAGTTGTACGGGCCGCCGGACGAATAGCCGTTCACCGCGCCGGCGCCCGTATCGCCGGCCGAACTCGTGAGGCACAGGCGCTGCGGGTCGAGTTCGGCGACAAGCGCGTCGAGCCCCTTGACGAGTGCCGGCGGCGGCGCACCTTCGTTGCCGCCGCACCAGAGCAGGATCGACGGGCGATGACGGTTGCGCGCGATCACGTCGCGGATGTTGTCGAGATCGCGCGGCACGTTGGCCGGCCCCGACCCGTCGCCTTCGGTCGAGAAGAAGAAGTCCTGCCAGACGAGGATCCCGTAGCGGTCGCATGCATCGAAGAAATCGTCGCTCGTGCTCTGCCCGTTCCAGTTGCGGATCAGGTTGAGGTTCGCGTCGCGATGGAGCCGCACCTGGTTGAACAGCCGTTCGCGCGGAATGCGCTTCAGCGCCTCGTCGAGCCCCCAGTTGCCGCCCATCACGAGGATCGGCAGGCCGTTGACCGTGATGCTCAACTGCGGCCCCATGCCGATGTCGCGCACGTATTCGATGCGGCGCAGGCCGACCTTCAGCGTGCGCTCGTCCGAGCGCCTGCGCGCCACCTCGATGCCGACCGTCACCGCGTAGAGGTTCGGTTCGCCATACCCGTTCGGCCACCACAGGCTCGGCTGCCTGATCGACAGCGCCGCGATATCCGACGACGTGAACGACACCTTCGTCGTCGTACTCGATGCGGGAATCGCGATGTCGTGGCGAAACGGCGCGCCGTTGCCGACGGTGCCGACGACGGTCGCGACGAGATCCGCGCCGGAGCCGTTGTCCAGTTCGAGATCGAGCCGCAACTCGGCGCGCGACAGGTCGGTGGACAGCGTGTGCGCGACGTTGATCGCCGCGATCCGCACCGTGCCGGTCGTGAACCATGCCACTGGCTGCCAGATGCCGAGTTCGCGATCGGGGATCGTCGGCAGCCAGTCCCAGCCCGCCGAGCAGAAGAAGGTCGGCCCGTTCTTCAGCGTGACGCCGGTCGGGCCGCCGTTGCGCCCGCCGCGCGTGACGCCGCTCGCGTAGCTCGGCAGCAGCGGCCCTTCCGAGAAATCCGGCTTGACGACGCGCACCGCGAGACCGGCCGTGCCGCCCGCTTGCGGCACCAGCCTCGAGATGTCGAACGTCCCCTGCTTGAACGCGCCTTCGAGCCGGCCGACGGGCGCGCCGTTCAGCCAGACCTCGGCGCAGTAGTTGACGCCGCCGAAGCGCAGCCACAGCCGCTGCCCTGGCTGCCGTGCGGGCGCCGTGAAGGTCGTCCGGTACCAGTAGTCGGTGTCCTTCAGCGTGTCGGGAATGGTGTCCGTGACGATGCGGCCGTAGAACGGGTCGGGATACTTGCCGTTGACGATCATGCTGTTCAGCACGGTACCGGGCACCGTCGCCGGCGCCATGCCCGTCACGCCGGCCGCGCCCGACAGTTGCGCGCCGCCGGCGCCCGGCAGGCTGCTCGCCGGGGCGAACGTCCAGTTCGTCGTGAGATCCTGCGCGGCCAGCAGGCTGTGTTCGGGGTCGCCCGGCACGACGGGCGTGACCGTCGCGGGGCCGTCGGCGCCGGGCGTGCCGGACGCGCCGGCGGGCGCATCCATGTCGCCACCGCAGCCGGCGAGCCAGTTCGTGCCGACCAGTGCGGCGCCATACGACAGGAATTTCCGGCGTTCTTTCGACGTCATGTGGTTGTCTCCCTGATGATGCCGCCATCGTCGCGGGCACGCGCTCGGTGCGAAACCGCGCGCGCGCCGGTCACGTTCACTGCGCGCCGGCCCGGCGCATGCGCATCACCGTCGACGGACTGCCTGCCGTCATCTGCGTATAGTCCGCGTTCGGTCCGGACGGCGGCGTCAGGTTGTCGGCGGCCGCCCATTGCGTCGGCGCCGCCGACAGCGTGTAGCGCATCGTGCCGCCATTGGCGATCTTGCCCAGCGGCAGCCATGAGCCCGCGTAGTCCGCGCCGTTCACCTTCAGCGACTGGATATACGCAAACGACGGGTGCCCCGCACCGTCCATCGCCACCTGCTTGTCGCTTTCGAGCCGCAGCGTCTTGCCGTTGCCGAACCAGACGGTGATCCCGCTGAACTGCGGCGTGGACAGCGCGAGCCCCGCTTCCGACGGAATCACCGGGAACATGCCGAGTGCCGCCCACACGTACCAGCTCGACGTCGCCCCCATGTCGTCGTTGCCCGGCAGCCCGTCGCGCGCGGTCGTGAACGCCTTCGACATGATGATCGGCAGGATGTACTGCGCACCGCTCGGCTGCCCGGCCCAGTTGTAGCCCCACGGCGACTGGAACGACGGTTCGTTGCCGATGTACAGGCCGGTGGACGATTCGCCGCCGTTCAGGTCGCCGGAGGCCGGCACGGTCGAGAACGGCGTCGTGATCGCAAACAGCGTGTTCAGCCGCGCGACGGCCGCCTGCTTGCCGCCGATCGCGTCGATCAGCGCGCTCCAGTCCTGCGCGAAGGTCCAGAAGTAGTTCGGCTCGGTCGATTCATGGAACGAGCCCTGCACGAGCGTCCCCAGCGTGCCGGGCGCCGAGCCGGCCGGCGGCGCATTGCGCGCGGCGATCACCTTGTTCGTGTAGTCGAAGATGTTGCGCCACCACCCGGCCCGCGTGTACAGCGTGCCGATGTTGTCGGGCGTCACGCCGACCGACGGCGCGTTCAGCACGCTGGCGGGCAATGCCTGCAGGAACGCGGCCGCGGAACGGTCGCTCAGCACGCGCTCGATGGTGGCCGAAGACGAGTGACCGTCGTCGCCCTGCGACAGGTAGTGGGCCGTCAGGAAGTTGGCGAGGCCCGCTGCGCTTGCGCGGTCGTTGCATGCGCTCGACGGATCGAACACCGACTGCTTCGTCAGCCGCGCGGCCGACACCAGATCGAAATCGGTCGCGCCGAACTTGTACGCGCCGGCGATCACGTTCAGCGCGTTGTCGCCGGCCATCGGCGTCGAGTCGTCGCTGCCGTCGACCCAGTGCGGGAATGCGCCGCACTGAAGCCCGTCGACCACGAGCGACTGCATCATGTCGCTCGTTTCCTTTGGCGCGAGCAGCGCCAGCAACTGCGTCTGCGACCGGTACGTATCCCACAGCGAGAAGCCCGTGTAGTGGTTGCCCGCGCCGCCCTGCGAGCCGTCGGTGCGCCGGAATGCGTAGTCGCCGACCTTTGCCGTCGCGCGCTGCGGCACAGTGCCGGTCTGGTCGACCGACGCCGGATAGCCGCCGCTCGCGTTCTTCGGCTGGCGCATGCTGCGGAATTCGCCGTTCGTGTCGCTGTAGAGCGTCGGCGTGCCGAACACGCGATAGAGCGCGGTGTAGAACTTCGTCAGGTTCGCCTTCTGCGTCGCGTTCAGCGATGCGGGCGCGGCGGCCTGGTCGATCTGGATCGTGTTGAGCCGGTCGTTCCACAAGCCGGACGCGTTGTTGCGCGCGTCGTCGAACGCGAGCTTTTCGCCTTCGGCTTTCAGGTTGGCCTGCGCATTCTGGATGCTGACGGACGAGACCCCGACCTTCACGGTGACGGTGCGGTCGGTGTCGGTCAGGTCGAATTGCAGCGTCGCCGCGCCGTTGCTGACGGTATTCACCGCCGACGTGCCCGCCTGCTTGCGCAGCGGCTTGTCGAAGGTCGCGTAGAAATACACGGGCGCGTTCCACACCGTGCCGTACGGCGTGCAGAACGCCGGCGCGACGGCCTGCCCGCTCATCGACCTGCCGTCGCTCGCGAGCGCCAGCGCGACGTTGCTGGCGGTGACCTTCGTGCTGCCCGAATCGCTGTTGCCGTTCAGCTTCGCGTCGATCGAGAAGAAGCCCTTGTCCTTGTCCGTGTACGTGAAGCGCGCGATGCCGGAGCGCGCCG